>Ga0209490_10000018_pt1 | contig 194760 bp, 167 predicted proteins | sample MAT06_FD_187209 | JGI IMG/M metagenome (GOLD analysis project Ga0209490, IMG submission 187209) | Freshwater microbial communities from Lake Fryxell liftoff mats and glacier meltwater in Antarctica - MAT-06 (SPAdes) (version 2) | ecosystem: Environmental > Aquatic > Freshwater > Ice > Liftoff...
CAGATGCGCGAGTTCTTCGGTGACGTCGGCAGCGGTGACCGCGCCGGCATCTGGGAAGACGTGCCCCAGGAGCGTCCGGAATTCCGTGCCGAAACCAAGCGCCAGGTCATCAAGCTGCTGAAGAAGCGCAAGGCCGAGGAGATGATGTGATGGGCGCAACGCCGAAGCTGAATTACGTCATCGACCACGACCGCGCGGGCGGTTACTGGGGTGCGGTGTACGTGTTCACCGCCATCAAGGGGCTGCAGGTCATCATCGACGGCCCGGTGGGTTGCGAGAACCTGCCGGTGACCAGCGTGCTGCACTACACCGACGCCTTGCCGCCGCACGAGTTGCCCATCGTCGTCACGGGCATCGAAGAAGAACAGCTCGGCCGCGAAGGCACCGAAGGCGCCATGAAACGCGCCCATGCCGTGCTCGACCCCGACCTGCCCAGTGTGGTGGTCACCGGCTCGATCGCCGAGATGATCGGCGGCGGCGTCACGCCCGAGGGCACAACGATTCAGCGCTTCCTGCCGCGTACCATCGACGAAGACCAGTGGCAGTGCGCCAACCGCGCCATGTTCTGGTTGTGGACGCAATACGGTCTGCGCAAGGTGCCGCAACGCGTGCCCTTCGCCGAGCGCCCGGCCGGCGAGCGCCCGCGAGTCAACCTGATTGGCCCCTGCTACGGCACTTTCAACATGCCCAGCGATCTGGCCGAGATGCGCCGCCTGGTGCAAGGCATCGGTGCCGAGGTGAACATGGTGTTCCCGCTCGGCAGCCATGTCGCCGACGTGTCGCGCCTGATCGAAGCCGACGTCAACATCTGCATGTACCGCGAGTACGGCCGCATGCTGTGCGAGGCTCTTGAGCGGCCCTACCTGCAAGCACCCATCGGCCTGCACAGCACCACGGCCTTCTTGCGTGAGCTGGGACAGTTGCTCAACCTCGACCCCGAGCCCTTCATTCAGCGCGAGAAGCACACCACCATCAAGCCCATCTGGGACTTGTGGCGCAGCGTGACGCAGGACTTTTTCGGTACCGCCAACTTCGCCGTCGTGGCGGGCGAGACCTACGCCCGCGGCATCCGCCACTTTCTCGAAGATGAAATGGGCCTGCCCTGCAACTTCGCCATTTCGCGCACCGCCGGTACCAAGACCGACAGCGAGACCGTGCGAAAACTGACCCACGAGAAGACGCCGCTGGTGATGTTCGGCAGCTACAACGAACGCATGTACCTGGCCGAACTGGCGGGCGGCTTCGGGCCCCGGCCGATGTACATCCCGGCCTCGTTCCCTGGCGCCATCATCCGCCGCGCCACCGGCACACCGTTCATGGGTTATGCCGGCGCGACTTACATCATCCAGGAGTTCTGCAACGCGCTTTTCGATGCGTTGTTCAACATCCTGCCGCTGGGCACCGAGCTCGACAAAGTCGAAGCGACCCCGGCCCGCGGAACCGCCGACACCAGCCTGCCCTGGGACGCCGAAGCGCAAGCCGCGCTGGCCGACTATGTGGCGAGCGAACCCGTGCTGGTGCAGATTTCAGCGGCCAAACGGCTGCGCGATCTGGCCGAGCAGGCTGCCCGACGCGACCTTGCCGATCGCGTCACCGAAGCCCACGTGTACCAAGCCCGCAACCGCCAGGGCAAGGGCGTGCCGGCATGAAGACCGTCGGCGCATCGCGCCCTACCGAACACGCGCTCAGCATCTGTGAGCGCCTGTCCATCGCCGCCTCAACAGCGGTTTTGGTCCCTCCCCGCAACTTTAGGTTGCGGGCTTCGCTGCAAGGCGTTCTCTGAAGGAGTTTGACCTATGGTTTCCAACGTGAATCCGTCAGGCCTGAATGACGAAGAGTGCCAGGAGTTCCACAAGTACTTCATCCAGGGGTATCTGTTGTGGGGTTTTGGTGCGCTCTTCGCGCACAGCCTGGTTTGGATCTGGCGTCCCTGGTTCTAAGACACGACTGAGAGGCTGACCATGGCACATGAATCCGCTGGCTTGCACCCGCTGCACCGCGAAGGCTCTCTCGAGGGTTTTCACGGCATCTTCGTCGTGCTGTTTGTCGTGTTTCTGGGCGTGGCCATGGCTTCGATGCTGTGTGCGCAGAACTGGCGCAACTTGCTGCCTGGGGCAGAAGGCGCGCGGTCGATGTTGGATGGCGTGAGAACCGCTGTCTACACCGTCATTTCCCAATTGAGTTAGTGCAAAGGAAAGCAACATGTGGCGTTACTGGCGCATTGTCGATCCCCGCAAGGCGATCATTCTTGTCGGTCTGCTGATCGCGTTCGTGTCAACGAGCATCCACCTGATCCAGATCAGTGGCGATCGGTACAACATCAATTCTTGGCACCCCGACACCATGAAGGCGGCGGCAGCCAAGGCGGCGCAAAACGCGCCGAATCCCAAGTAACGGCTTCGGCTGTTTCTGCAGGCGGGCGCGCCTGTGTCCCCACGAACGGCGCGCCTGCTCCTCTTTTTCACGTTTCCATTTCCACGTCGCAGCCGCAGACATTGCTGGCGTATCGCCAGCCAGACGGAGGACCACCCCATGGCCATGTTGAGTTTTGAACGCAAGTACCGCGTCCGCGGAGGCACCCTGATCGGGGGCGACCTGTTCGACTTCTGGGTGGGTCCGTTCTACGTCGGCTTCTTCGGCGTCACGACCGCCTTCTTCTCGCTGCTGGGCACAGCCATGATTGTCTGGTCCGCGGCCATGGGCCCGACCTGGAACCTCTGGCAGATCAGCATCGCACCACCCGACCTGTCCTACGGCCTGCGCATGGCGCCGCTGATGGAAGGCGGTCTGTGGCAGATCATCACCGTCTGCGCACTGGGGGCCTTCTGCTCGTGGGCGCTGCGCGAGGTCGAGATCTGTCGCAAGCTGGGCATGGGCCTGCACGTGCCCTTCGCCTTCGCGTTCGCCATCCTGGCCTACGCCACGCTGCAGGTCATCCGGCCGGCGCTGCTGGGCGCCTGGGGGCATGCCTTCCCTTACGGCATCTACAGCCACCTGGACTGGGTCAGCAACGTCGCCTACCAGTACCTGCACTTCCACTACAACCCGGCGCACATGATTGCCGTGACGCTGTTCTTCGCCACCACGCTCGCCTTGTCGCTGCACGGCGGTTTGGTGCTGTCGGCGGTCAACCCGAAGAAGGGCGAGTTCGTCAAGACACCGGAACACGAAGACACCTTCTTCCGCGACTTCATCGGCTACTCGGTCGGCACCCTGGGCATTCATCGGTTGGGCCTGTTCCTGGCGCTGTCGGCGGTCTGGTTCGCCGCGTTGTGCATCGTCATCAGTGGGCCTTTCTGGACACGCGGCTGGCCGGAATGGTGGGGCTGGTGGCTCAACCTGCCGATCTGGATGTAGTAGCGAACGCTGGAGACACAACATGGCGCAATTCAAACCTCTGTTCTCGATCGAGAACCAGAACCTGCTCACCGCGGTGCAGCCGGTCGGTCCACTGCACGACGGCCCGGCGCTGCCCAGCGGCGATTGGCGTCGCAGCGGCAAGCCCTTCCTGTTTCATCTGCTTGGCCGCCTCGGCAACGCGCAGATCGGCCCCATTTATCTGGGTGGCCTGGGCGTGGCTTCGCTGGTGTTCGGCACGCTGGCCTTCAACATCATTGGCTTCAACATGCTGGCCTCGGTGGACTGGAGTCCGCTGCAATTGATCCGGCAGTTGTTCTGGCTGGCGCTCGAGCCGCCCCCGCCGTCCTTTGGCCTGAGCATCCCGCCACTGGCGCAGGGCGGCTGGTGGCTGGTGGTGGGCTTCCTGCTGACCACGTCGATCCTGCTGTGGTGGGTACGCACCTACCGCCGCGCCAGGCAACTGGGACTGGGCACGCACGTGGCCTGGGCCTTCGCCGCGGCGATCTGGCTCTATCTGGTGTGCGGTTTCTTCCGCCCCATCATGATGGGCAGCTGGTCAGAGGCGGTGCCCTTCGGCATCTTCCCGCACCTGGACTGGGTCTCGGCGATCTCGCTGCGCCACGGCAACCTGTTCTACAACCCCTTCCACGCACTCTCGATCGTCTTCCTGTACGGCTCGGTGCTGCTGTTCGCGATGCATGCAGCCACCATCCTGGCGGTGGGCCGCTACGGCGGCGAGCGCGAGGTCGAGCAGATCGTCGACCGCGGCACGGCCAGCGAACGTGCGGGGCTGTTCTGGCGCTGGACCATGGGTTTCAACGCCTCGATGGAGTCGATCCACCGCTGGGCCTGGTGGTTTGCCGTGTTGTGCCCGCTGGTGGGCGGCATCGGCATCCTGTTGACCGGCCCGGTGGTCGACAACTGGTACCTCTGGTCACAGAAACACCACGTCGTGCCGTCCTATCCGCAGGTGTACCCCGTGAGCATCGACCCCGCCCTGTTGGGAGCCAAGCCATGAGCCGCACGTTGAGTTTCAAGCTGTCCAGTCTGCGTCTGCTGACTGCCGGTCTGGCGGCGATGGCCCTGGCTGGTTGCGGCGAGCGTCCGCCGATCGAGTCCAAACAATTGGGCTACCGCGGTACCGGGATGGAACAGAACGTCAATCCGCGCATTGAGGCGGTGAAGGTGGCGGCGAACCAGGCGCCCGCGCCCGCCGACGCTGCCAGCCCCGACGGCCCGAAGGCGTCGCAGGTGTACCAGAACGTGCAGGTCCTGGGCCATCTCAGCGTGGCCGAGTTCTCGCGGCACATGGCCTCCATCACACAATGGGTGTCTCCCAAAGAGGGCTGCGCCTACTGCCACGTGGGCGAAAACTTTGCAGACGACGGCAAGTACACCAAGATCGTGGCGCGGCGCATGATCCAGATGACGCAGCACGTCAACCAGGACTGGCAGAAGCATGTCGGCGGAACGGGAGTCACCTGCTACACCTGCCACCGCGGCAATCCCGTGCCTGAAAACGTCTGGTACAAGCCGGCCGACCGCAAGTACACCGAGAACTCGCTCATGGGCGACCTCGCCGGGCAGAACTACGCGTCCAAGTCGGTGGGCTATTCCTCGCTGCCGTTCGATCCTTTCACGCCCTACTTGCTGCAGGACAAGCCGATCCGCGTCAACGGCAACGAGGCCCTCAAGTTCACTGGCGCAGCCGCCAACAACAAGAGCACCAAACAGGCCGAGCACACTTACGCACTCATGATCCATATGTCCCAGGGCCTGGGCGTGAACTGCACCGCCTGCCACAACACGCGCAACTGGCAGGAGTGGACCAATGCGCCGCCGCAGCGCGTGACGGCCTGGTACGGCATCCGCATGGCGCGTGACCTGAACAACGCCTACATGGTGCCGTTGACCGACACCTTCCCGGCCAACCGCAAGGGTGTGCATGGCGATGTGGCCAAGGTCAACTGCGCCACCTGCCACCAGGGCGTGCAGAAGCCGCTGTACGGCGCTGCGATGGCCAAGAACCATCCGGAGTTGCTGACGGCGTCGCCGCCCGCTGGCGCGGCATCGGCTCCGGCCGCGGCAGCCTCGGGCGTCACCGCTGGAGCGCCGGCACCCGCAGCGACGACGGCCGCTGCAGGCCCCACCACCATCTCCGCTTCCGCCACCCAACCCGTGGCCTTAAAGTAGGGTTTCGCCCCGGCGCATGGCCCGGGCCTGTTCTTCGCAGTACGGTCCGCCGATGAACAGGCCCGCTCCGCTTCCGCCACAAAACCTCACGCGCTCGACGATCGAGTCGCCGAGCGTTGTGGACCCGGCGTCGATCGTGATGCCGAACACCCCGTTGGCGACCGAGCCTTTTTCGCATGCCGACGATGTGGTGGTGGTGCTGCTCATCGACCTGGCACCGGGAAGTCTGCTGTGGGGTTGGTCCCGGGTGGTCTTTGGCAAGCGGCTCTTGCGCACGGTGCGCGGCCTGCGTTTCGCCAAGGCCATGGGCAGCGGCGAGGGCGGCGGATTCGGGCTCTGGCCCAGCGCCACCCGACAGTCGCTGTTCGCGGTCTTCGATGGTCAGGCCGCGGCAGAAGATTTCCTGGCTGCGTCACCGACGATGGCTGCCTACCGCGCCCACTCCCGCGAGTGTTGTATCGCAATGCTGCGCGCCATTTCCAGCCGCGGCCGCTGGGACGGCATCGGCATCGCCGTCACCGCCGTCACCGCCAGCACTGCCGGGAACGAGGCTGCTGGCGCGGCCCCGGCCCCGGCCCCGGTGGCGGTGCTGACGCGAGCTTCCATCCGCCCCGCCCGTGTCTGGAAGTTCTGGCGCCACTCACCGGCGTCTGAACTCGCGCTGGCGCAAGCCGACGGCTGTCGCCTCGCAGCCGGCATGGGCGAAGCGCCGCTGCTGCGACAGGCCACATTCAGCGTCTGGGACAGCCAGGCCGACATGGACGCCTATGCGCGCCAGGGCCCGCACCTGGAAGCCATCCGGGCCGCACAGCGCGAGGGTTATTTCAGCGAGTCGATGTTCGTGCGCTTCAAGGTCCTTCGGCTTGAGGGCCAGTTCAAGGGCCAGACCCATGGCTGAGCCCGGCGCGCTGCGCGGTGACCACCGCGTCGTCGTCATCGGCGCCGGCGTCGGTGGTCTCGTCAGCGCTTTGCTGCTGGCCTGTCGCGGCCTCGATGTCACCCTCGTCGAGGCAGCGGCCGAGCCTGGCGGCAAGATGCGCCAGATCGAGGTCGATGGCGCGCGCATCGATGCCGGCCCCACAGTGTTCACGATGCGCTGGGTGTTCGACCAGATCCTGGCCCAGGCCGGCAGTTCGGTCGAGAGCCTGCTGACGCTGGAGCCGCTGTCGGTGCTGGCACGCCACGCCTGGCGCGGCGGCGACGCCCGGCTTGATCTACTGGCCGACCTGCAGGCGTCAGCCGATGCCATTGCGCGTTTCTCGAGCCCGGCCGAGGCGCGCCGCTACCTGGCTTTCTGCGCCGAGGCCCGCCGCGTCTACACACGGCTGGAAGGGCCGCACATCCGCGCCCAGCGGCCCAGTTTCCTGGGCCTGGTGCGCGCACTGGGGCCCGCAGGCCTGGGCACGCTGGCCGCTCTCGGACCCTTTGCGACGATGTGGCAACGGCTGGCCCACCACTTCCACGACCCGCGTCTGCAGCAACTCTTCGGCCGCTATGCCACCTATTGCGGCACCTCGCCCTGGGTCGCGCCAGCCACGCTGATGCTGGTGGCGCATGTCGAGCAGTGCGGGGTGTGGAGCCTGCGCGGCGGCATGCACGCGCTGGCCCGTGCCCTGGCCGGCCTGGCGCAGCAGCGCGGTGCGCGCCTGATGTTCAACCAGCGCTGTGAGCGCATCGAAACGCAGGCCGGCCGCGTCACCGGCGTGCGGCTGGCCGACGGTCGGCTGCTGCAGGCCGACGCCGTGGTCTTCAACGGCGATGTCGGCGCGCTGGCGCAGGGCCTGCTCGGCGACACGGTGGCGCAAGCGGCGCGGCCCGTGCCGGTGGCGCGACGTTCACTGTCGGCGCTGACCTGGGCCATCAACGCACCGACCGCGGGCTTCCCGCTCGTGCGCCACAACGTCTTCTTCGACGACGACTACGCGTCGGAGTTCGACGATGTCTTTCGCCACCGGCGCCTGCCGCGCCGCGGCACGGTCTATGTCTGTGCGCAGGACCGCGACGACACGGCGGCCGCGCGCTCGGGGCCCGAGCGGCTCTTGTGCCTGGTCAACGCGCCGGCCGACGGCGACCATCACCCCTTAGCTGTTTCGGAGATCGAGTCATGCCAAACCCGCAGCCTGGCGTTGCTGCAGCACTGCGGACTGCAGCTGTCCCCACAACCGCACCAGGTGCAGATCACCACGCCGACGGACTTCAACCGCCTGTTCCCGGGCACGGGCGGGGCGCTGTACGGGCCGGCGAGCCAGGGCTGGACGGCAGTGTTCAGGCGGGCGGGCGCGAGCACGCCAGTGACCGGCCTGTACCTGGCGGGGGGCAGCGTGCACCCGGGGCCGGGGGTGCCGATGGCGGCGCTGTCGGGCCAACGGGCGGCCGAGACGCTGCTGGCGCACCTCGATTCGATCAGCCGGTCGCGCCGGGTGGCTATCTCTGGTGGTATCTCGACGCGCTCAGCGACGACGGCCGACACGGCCTGACGATCATTGCTTTTGTCGGCAGCGTCTTTTCGCCGTATTACGCCTGGGCCCGTGGCCGCTCTCCCGACGGCTTGGCCGACCCCGAAAACCACTGCGCGCTGAACGTGGCGCTCTACGGCCAGGGCGGCTCGTTCTGGTCCATGACCGAACGCGGCCGTGGCGCCCTTCAGCGCAGCGAACGCGCGTTCGCCGTCGGGCGCAGCCGCATGGCCTGGGCGGCCGACGGCCTGACCGTCGACATCGACGAGGTGACCGCACCGATCCCCCGCCGCGTGCGCGGCCGGGTGCGCCTGCACACCGAAGGCGTGTGCAATTTCCTGACCACGCTGGACAGTGCAGGACGCCACCGCTGGGGCCCGATTGCGCCCAGTGCGCGGGTCGAGGTCGAACTCGAAAGCCCAGGGCTGGCGTGGAGCGGACACGCCTACATGGACGCCAACCAGGGCGACGAGCCCATCGAGCGCGCGTTTCACGAATGGGACTGGTCGCGCGCGGCGATGGCCGACGGCAGCACGGCCGTGATCTACGACGTGCGCCCCAAGCCGGGCCTCGGAGCCGACCGCGTCATCGCCCAACGTTTCGCGCCCGACGGCAGCCACAGCCCCTTCACGGCAGCGGCGCGCCAGCCGCTGCCGCGATCGGCCTGGGGCATTGCGCGCACCATGCGCAGCGACCCGGGCGTGCCGCCGCGATTGACACAGAGCCTGGAGGACACGCCGTTCTACGCCCGTTCGGTGCTCAGCGCAGGCGTGCTGGGCGAACGGGTCACCGCCATGCACGAGACCCTGAACGTGCCGCGCGTGGCGAGCTGGCCGGTGCGCCTGATGCTGCCCTGGCGCATGCCGCGCCGGAGCTGAGCCGCGCCGCGCCGTGGCGAGCACCGGCCGGCGACGCGCCGGCTTACCGCGTGGGGCTCTGCTCCGCGCCCCGCTCCTGCGCCCGCGCGCGCTCGCGCGGCCCCAGGGACGAGGCCAGCGCCCCGGCCTGCGCCAGCCCCTGCAGGTAGTGCATCTCCATCTCGGGTACCGCTTTCAGCAACTCGCGTTCGGCAATCGGCGTGTGCAGCAGGGCCCGCAGCCAGTGCAGCGCGCGCACCCAGCCCGGCACCCAGATGCGGCGGTCGCGGCGCTCGATGCCGTCGGCAATCAGCGCCGCGGCTCGGGCCGCCGGGATTTCGCGACCCAGGGGTCCGGGCATGGTGGCGCGCAAACGCACGAACGCCGGATGCAGAGCGCCTTCGGTGACGAGCGGCGTGGTGACCCAGGTCGGGTGGATGATGCCCACCGCCACGCCGTGCGCGGCGAGCTCGATGCGCCAGGCGTCGCACATGGCCTCGATGGCCGCCTTGGAAGCCGCATAGGCAGACATGAAGGGCGCGTGCCCGAAGCTGGCCACTGAAGCCGTGGCCAGCGCATAGCCGTGTGCCGCCAGCACCGCCGGCAAGGCGCTGCGCACGGTGTTGAACGTGCCGTTGACGTTGACCTCGACGCAGCGCTTCCAGGCCTGCGGGTCGGTGTGCGACAGCGGCCCGAACGCTGCCATGCCGGCGTTGGCCCAGACGACGTCGATGCGGCCGTGGCGGGCCAGTGCCGACGCGACAGCGGCCTCGCACTCGGCCGCCTCAGTGACGTCGGCCGTCAGCGCCAGCACCCCGGCGCCCAGGCTGCCGGCCACGGCCTGCACCGCCGCAGCGTCGCAGTCCACCAGCACCGGCACCGCACCGCGGCGCTGCAGTTCCAGTGCCGTCGCCGCGCCGATGCCCGAGCCGGCGCCCGTGATCAAGATCACCTGGCCGCGCAAGGGCGGGGCGCGGGTCGGCATGCGCGCGAGACCCTCAGCCGACCTTGTTGATCATCAGGTACAGGATCGGCAACGGCAGCACCGTGGCCACGGCACCGGCGATCTGCCAGATCCGCGACAGACGCAGGTATTCCGACGTGATGTGGTCGTACTTGCGCAGCAGCTGCCGTTGCTTGAACTGGATCGGCACCAGCACCAGCAGCCAGATCAGGCCCGACAGGCCGAACAGCATGTAGGACCAGCTGATCCAGCTGTGGCTCGCACTGCCGCCGAACCGAACCGACATCAGATGGCCGGTGATGACGACTCCCAACGCACCTGTGACGGTGAACAGGAGGTCGGTGACCAACACCATGCGGTTGCTGAACTGGATGATCTGGTGGTTGCGCGTGCGCTCGGCGAGCGCCGCCCAGGTGCCACTGACGATGACATTGCCCAGGAACAGGCAGGCACTCAGGATGTGGATGGTCTTGAGCGTCGTGCTCATCGTGAAGGCGGATTCCGGGGCGCAACGGTCGGATCAAGCGGTTCACTGGCAGCAGCCGGCGCCGCTTCCATCGCGCGCTGGCGTGCCGTATCTTGGCGCGCCCGTTTCAGGTCGCGCATTTGCCACCAGACGAAAACGCCGAGCGCCAACATCAGGGCGCCCACTTCCAGCAGCTTGAGCAGATTGGTCTGGGACATGGGCGGTTTGAAGCCCGGGCGCAGTGCGGTCGAGGGCGCTCGTCAACGCGACAGGCGGTCGTGCTCGATCAGGTGCGCATGCATGGCCATCAGCCGGGCCATGCGCTCGTCGAAGCTGAGCCACACAGCGCTGCGGCGCGGTTGCTGCGGCGGCACCAACCGCGCGGCGGCGGCGTTGACGAGGTAGCTGATGGCCGGCAGCGGCACCAGAGCCTGCGCCTGACCGGCCGGCGCGATCAAGGCTGCTCCGGTGGCACGCGCGATGAGTGCCAGCTTGCGGCCGCGCGGCACCACCGTGCGCCGGGTGATCGAATCCAGCCCGTTGCGCTCAAGCTGATGGCCGATCTCGGCATACACCAGCCGCGCCGCATGGATGGCTGGGCGGCAGTCGCGCGGCAGCTCGGCGATACCCTGTTCAGCGCGCCGGTAGAGCACCTCGGCAGCCTGCAGCAACCGTTTCGTCACCTGCGCGATGGCAGGGTTGAACACCGGCGCCTGCAGCCAGGCGTCCACATCGACACCGGCCTCGCGCAGCCATTGGCGCGGCAGGTAGAGGCGGCCTTTGCGGGCGTCTTCACCGACATCCCGCGCAATGTTGGTCAGCTGCATCGCCACGCCAAGTTCGCAGGCGCGGGCCATGGCCTGCGCGCTGCGGGTTCCCATCACCAGCGCCATCATCGCGCCGACCGCGCCGGCCACACGGGCGCCGTAGTCCTGTACGTCGGCCAGGGTCTCGTAGCGCCGGCCCTGGGCGTCCCACAGGAAGCCCTCGAGCAGCGCGTCGAGCAGGACGCGCGGGATGGCGAAACGGTGCACCACCTGGCACAGCGCGCGGTCGGCTTCGGCGTTGCCGGGCCGACCGGTGTAGATGGCATCCAGGCGCGCCTGCAGCGTGGCCATGGCGGCAAACGGATCGGTGCCCAGATCGATGGCGTCATCGGCCAGGCGGCAGTAGGCATACAGCGCGCTGGCCGGGGCGCGCACCCGCGCCGGCAGCAGCAGCGACGCGGCGAAGAAGGTCTTGGAGCCGCCGCGCATCAGCGCGCGGCAGGCCGACTGGTCGTAGCCGATCTCGGCGGCGACCTGGGGTGACACGGCAGCGCAATCGGCAAGCAGCGCTGACTGCGCGCCGGGACCGGCTTCAGGCAAAGGCTTTGACATCGGGGAGTACCTGTTCAAGCGTCTTGGCAGACATCAGCACGCCAGGAATTCCAGCACCGGGGTGGGTGCCTGCACCCACCATGAAGAGGTTCTCGATGTCCTCGCTGCGGTTGTGCGCGCGGAACCAGGCGCTCTGCAGCAGCAAGGGCTCCTGCCCGAAGGCGGCACCCTGGTAGGACAGCAGGCGGTCCTGGAAGTCCTGCGGCGTGGTCACGCGCGACGTGGTGAGGTGCTGGCGCAGACCCGGCAGCACGGTGCGCTCCAGGGCCTCGGCCACCGCCAGCCGATAGGGCTCGGCGTGCGCTGCCCAGTCGGTACCGCTGGCCAGGTGGGGCACGGGGCTCAGCACGTAGAAAGCATCACAACCGGCCGGCGCCAGCGAGGGGTCGGTGGCCGTCGGGCGGTGCAGGTAGAGGCTGAAGTCCTTGGCCAGCTTGTGGCGCTTGAAGATGTCCTTCAGCAATTCGTCGTAACGCGGCCCCAGCACCATCATGTGGTGCGGCACGTCTTCGTAGCGCTTGCTGGTGCCGAAATACCAGACGAACAGGCTCATCGAGTGGCGGCTGTTCTCGATGCGCTTGTTGGTCCAGCGGCGGCGGTACTGTGGCTCGATGAGGTGGCGGTAGGTCCACATCGTGTCGGCGTTGGAGACCACGATTTCGGCGGCGACTTTCTCGCCGCCGGCCAGCGTCACGCCGGTTGCGCGACCGGTGGTGTGACCGGTCATGCGGCCGAGCTTGGCGCTGCCCGCGCGAGCCGGCTCGACGTCGATGCGCGCGACCTCGGCGTGGTAGCGGATGCGGCCGCCCAGGCTGTGCAGCAGCTTGACCATCGCGGCGATGATGGCCCCCGTGCCGCCCATCGCCGAATGCACGCCGTAGCGCCGCTCCAGCGTGTTGATGAGGCTGTAGATGCAGGTCACCGACAGCGGGTTGCCGCCGATCAGCAACGGGTGGAAGCTGAACACGATGCGCAGCTTGGGGTTCTTGAAATAGCTGCACACCATCTGGTGGATGCTGCGCCAGCCGCGCATCTGCAGCATCTTGGGCACCGCGCGGAGAAGGTCGCCGACGGTGTTGTAGGCGATACCGCCCAGCTCGATGAAGCCCTTCTGGTAGCAGATGGCGGCCTCTTCCAGGAACTGCTCGTAGCTCGGCAGGTCTTCGGGGCTGAAGCGGGCGACTTCGGCGCGCATGCGCTCGGCGTCGCCGGTGTAGTCGAACCAGGTGCCGTCGTCGAAACGGATGCGGTAGTACGGGTCCATCTGCCGCAGTTCGACGTCGTCGCTGAAGGTCTTGCCGGCCAGCGCCCACAGCTCATCGAACATGAAGGGCGCGGTGATGATGGTCGGGCCGGCATCGAAGGTGTAGCCGTCCTGGCGCCAGACGTAGGCGCGGCCGCCGGCGGCGTCGAGCTTTTCCAACACTTCCACGCGCCAGCCGCGCAGCGCCAGGCGAATTGCTGCGGCCAGGCCGCCAAAACCACTGCCGATGACGATTGCACGGGGTGCGCCCTGCGGGCCGGTTCCTGTGCCGGTGGCGGGCAAGGTCGGGGTCGTGTCAGCGGGCGTGAAGTAACTGTTCATTCTTGTCCGGGGGTATGCCGCCAGTGGCCGGGTGGGCGTGGGCGGGTGTGCTTGGAGCCGGGCGCGGTTCGCTCTCCGGCGCCGGCTGGCGTTTGGCCATGGCCCAGCGCCACAGCGCTGTCGTGGGCACGGGCAACACCAGCATCCAGTGTTCAAGAATGGCCAGCGCCAGCATGGTGCCGACGAGCGTCAGGCCCAGCACGGTGGTGGCGTCGGCGGTGGGCTCCAGCGCGCGCATCACCATCCAGGCCAGCACGGCGCTGGCCGCCGAGACGACGAAAGGAAACAGCAGGTTCATCGCACGCCGGCGGAAGAAGCTGCTCAGGTAGGCCAGGTGCGGCGGCAAGAACTCTTCGCTGAGGTTGCGTACGCCGAGGAAGAGATTGAGCTTGGCGCTGGTGCGCATCGACCACAGCACGATGAAGGTCCAGGTGCCGACCTGATTGGGCGCGCCCCACGTCATGGCGATGATCAGCACGCCGACGGCCAGGATGCCGAGTTCGTGCCACAGGATGGCGCGCACCGACTCGATGAAGCGCCGTCCTTCGTGACCTTGGGCGAAGGCTGGCGGCAGCGCCGTGGTGCGGGGCCCGGTGATCCAGCCGGTCAGGAAGCTCAGCTCGTGCCAGCCCCAGATCAACAGCGCACAGGTGAAGGCGCAGTAGGTGGCCGCTGCCGTGGTCTGGTTCGCGGTGTGGTTCAGCGCCACCAGCGCCGCCACGGTCAGGGCCGACGACGTGAACAGGCTGAACTTGTAGGCGCGCCGTTGCATGCCATTGAGCAGCAGCACGATCCCGGTGCTGAACCACCAGATGAACACCGCAAACAGCGCGGCCAGGGCGGTATCAGACATGGGGAGGCTGGATCGTGGAACGCGGGTGGACCGACTCGGCTTGAGAGTGGCGCTCGACCACCTACCAGGCCGGCGCCATGCGCACGTTGGCCGGCAGTTCGTGGCGGTGCACAGGCATCAGGTACAGGCGCAAGAAAGTGGCTGCGCCTGCGGCCGCCCACAGGCCCTGCTTGAGCTTGCCGACGATGCCGCCGCGCTTCTTTGCTGCATCCATGTTGGTCTGGATCATGAACAGGCGTGCCAACCCGGCGCGGAAGACCGGGTTGTCGGTGTCGAGCGAAATCGGGAACACCTGCTTGCTGATCTCGGTGGTGATGCGGAAGACCTCGTAGTCGTAGGAGGTCGGGTCCAGCCCCATCGCCGCCTTCAGCATCGGCCGGGTGTGGTCGCGCACGTACATCGTGGCGTACACCGCCAGCAGGAAGAAGCGGATCCAGTAGACGTTGCCGCCGCGCAGCAGGTGCGGCTGCGTGCGCATGATCAGCGCGAAGCTTTCGCCATGGCGGAATTCGTCGTTGCACCAGCGCTCGAACCAGCGAAAGATGGGGTGGAAGCGCTTGTCCGGGTTGCGCTCCAACTGGCGGAAGATGGTGATGTAGCGGGCGTAGCCGATCTTCTCGCTGAGGTAGGTGGCGTAGAAGATGTACTTGGGCTTGAAGTAGGTGTAGGCCTTGGTGCGCTTGAGGTCGCCCAGGTCGAGGCCGAGACCGAAGTCGCGCAGGCTCTGGTTGATGAAGCCGGCATGGCGCGACTCGTCGCGTGCCATGTAGCGCATCAGGGCCTTGATGTCGGGATTGGTGACGTTCTTCTGGATCTCGTTGTAGAGGATGCAGCCGCTGAACTCGCTGGTGATCGAACTGATCAGGAAGTCGAGGAACTCCTGGCGCAACTCCGGTGAAACCTGCGAAAACACCTGCGCCACTTCGGTAGCGAACTCCGGCGTGCGCTGGAAATGGTCGTGGTTGTTGTCGCCCTCGTATTCGGCCAGCATGGTGTCCCATTCGGCACGCAGCGGCGAGACGTCGATGGCGTCCATGGCTTTGAAATCGGTGGTGTAAAAGCGCGGGCTCAGCAGCGACTCGGTCTTGGCCTTACGCGTGGCATCGTCTGAACTGTTGATGCCATCGGCCACTGTGGCCTGGCCTGCGATGGCCGTTGGGGAGTTGCTTGCTTGCATGACGCGATCCTTAGACTTCAAGGCTTGACGGATGGGGAAACCGGGCTCGGCGCGGCGACCGGGGCCGCCGTCAGCAAGGGTGCGAAGGCACCCGCATTCGTCGGCCCGAATGATTCCAGATCAACACGTTGCTGGGTCACCGGATCGAACAGTGTCAACCCGCCATCGGTGCGCGCGATCAGCTGAAAGGGCTGCTCCGAGCCGATGCCGCGTGACTTGCGCTCGCGCGCCAGTGCACGCAGCGTGCCGCGCAGGAATCCTTGCTCGCCTTGGAACGAGCGCACGAGCTCGCCGGTGCGGCCGTCGATGACGGCAATGCTGCCGTCAGGCCGGTCCTCGAAACGCAGGGCGCGTTCCATGGTGCCGGGCGCAGGCGTCTGGTCGGGCCCGTTGCCGGTGATGCGCACCAGCCCCACGCTGATGAGGGAAAAGGCGATGACGCCGCCGGCACAAAGCAGAACCCAGCGGGGAAAGGTGTCGGGCGCGAGGGGCCTGGCCGACGAGGACGGGCCGGGCGAGGAGCTGCGGGCTGCGTTGTTCATGGTGCGGGATCGCCGGTGTTGGCTCAGGTGGGACTGGTCTGCCAGCGCGGGCCAAGTGGGGTCGGTGCCAAGCCGGGTGCAGCGGAGGTGTCGGCAGCGGCAGCGGCGTCGGCAGCGGCCACCGCCATGCCCGTGGTGGCCGACCAGGCCTGGGCCAGCAGCGCGGCCACATGCGCCGCATTTGGCACCGCACGCAGCATGGGTTCAGGGCGCGCCAGCACCCAGGGGCGCACGTGCGGCCACAGGTGCAGCCAGGCGATGTGGTCCTCACCGCCCATGGCGATGAGGATGTCGCCGCAGCCGTCCTTGTGCTGGCGCAGACCGGCCGACTGCACCAGACGCAGCGGCAGGTTGAAGGTCAGCGTGAGGGCGATGCCGATGCGCATCACGATGCGCTTGTCGGTCAGGGTGTAGACCGTCGTGCGGGCTGTCGCCCAGGCCAGGCCGGTGAGTGCTGCAAAGCCCATCACGGCCAGGGCGCCCAGCACCGAGATCGACTTCAGGCCGTCAATGAACGAGCCACCGTCGCCCATGGTGCTGCCCACCTTCCAGGCCAGCATGAGCGCGAAGTACACCGCCACCTTGCGCAGGTGGAAGATGCGCCGCGCCACTGCTCCGAAGTCGGGCGACCCCTGCCAGAGGATCTTCTCGTTGGCCGGCAGCAACTCGGGCAGTCCGTACTGCGGTTCGAGTTCATGTTCGTGACCGTGGCTTTCGATGGGCATGGCGTGCTCTCGGGTGCGATGGGGGTGCAGGCTTCTGGTGACAGGCGCTTTTCAGGCGGCTGCCCGGTCCTCAGATCAGGGGGTCGCCTCGGCTGGGCTCGGCATACAAGGTGCCGGCACCGTAGTAGGCACTGATGCGATCTTCTTCCAGGAAGGTCACCTGGTCCGGGTTCTTCAGGCCTGGGACATCGGCGAACTGGTGGGAGAAGACGGACAGCACCTGCACGCTGGTGCTGCCGATGCGCGCAAACGGCACCGGCACCAGCACACGACGCGGGCCGCGCGCGGTGGGCGTTTCGACCTCAAGGTAGCGGAACAGCATCTCGGCCTGGTCGAGCCAGACATCCACCACCTTGCCGGCGCTCTTGAAGTCGCCGGCAATGACCTCCAGGCCGCGCGGGTCGGTGTCCTTCGGGCTGATGCTGTGGGCCTTGGCCACGCGCAGCGGCACGATCTTCGCGCCGCCGGCGTGCATCATGTCGGGCACGTCAGCGCGATTGGACCAGGCGCCAGCGCCCACGCCCGCCAGCAGCGGATTGCCCGTCGGCTCGATGGGCGAACCCGGCGACGCGTAGGTGTCGGCAGCGGCATAAGCCGGTTCAACGCGATTGGGGTCGGGCACGACCACGTCGCCGTGCACGGTCTTGAAGGTCTTGGGCGGCGGCACGGGCCAGCCTTGAACCTCCTGGCTGAGGCCGTCGGTCTGCATCGGGTAGCCCTCGCGGTGGCCTTCGCGGATGAGGTAGTAGATGAGACCGGCGAAGAACAGCCAGAACATGTACAGAAGAATCTGTGCCAGGTCGACGTAACCGGTGATGGCGCCGAATTGCATGGGGAACGCTCCTCTCTTGCGGGGGGTGAAGACCGGGAGATCTTCTGGGGACTGGCTAACCCGGCAGTTCGGCCAGGCCGAACTTGCGCGGGGCATGCGGGGCTGCCGAACGGCGGCCCACGAGCGGACCGATGGCAACCAGCGTCATGAACAACAGCAGGATCTCGAGGTGGTACACGAAGCTGTAGCCAGTGGCCGGATTGGCCAGCGCCGTGCCCAATGCACCCTCGTTGGCCAGCACGGACACGACATCGCGCAGACCGCCGCCGAGGAATGTCGACAGGCCCGCGCCAGCGGCCTGCACGGCGCCCCAGGCGCCCAGGGCCATGCCGACAAAGCCGCCTTCTTCCATGCGCATGGCCGCCGACAGCGTGCCCACCGCGAAGAGGCCGCCGCCAAAGCCGATACCCCAGGCACCGGCGCGGAACAGCCAGCCGGCGTCCATCGGCGCAGCGAAGATGACCGCCGAAAAGGCAGGCAGCCCAGCGATGGCGCCGTAGGCCGCCAGGCGCAGGGCGTCCGCACCCCTGGCCAGTTGCCGGCCTGCCAGCACGAAGCCGATGAGGGCGCCGCCGGACATCATGGCGGTGAGCGCGCTCGTGGCACCCACGCTCAGGTGCAGGATCTCGCCGCCGTAGGGCTCGAGGATGATGTCCTGCATCTGGAAGGCCATGGTGCCCAGCCCGGTGGCCCACAGGAAGCGGCGCGCTCGCTTGTTGGCGATGAACTGGCGCCAGACAGTAAGGAAGGGCGGCGGTGGCGCTGCCTTCTTCATCGCTGCGGCGCGCGCCGGATCGCGCGGCTCCTGCTTCCACAGCGCGATGCAGTTCAGCACCAGCACGACGAGAGCGAAGCCCTGCACCGTCTGCACCAGACGCTGCGGCGAAAAGTCGGCCAGCAGGAAGCTGAAGACCAGACTGCCACCCACCGCGCCGAGCAGCAGCATGATGTACATGAGCGCCACGACGCGCGGCCGTGTGTCCGGGCTGGCCTGATCGGTGGCCAGGGCCAGGCCGGCGGTCTGCGACGTCTGCAGGCCTGCACCCACCATCAGGAACGAGATCGCAGCGGCTGCCGGGCCAAACCAGTCGGGCACCGCCACTGCATTGCCGCCCGACATCACGAGCAGCGCAAAAGGCATCACCGCCAGGCCGAAGAACTGCACCAGCGTGCCGCCCCACATGAAGGGTACGCGCCGCCAGCCGAAGGCCGAGCGGTGGGTGTCGGAGTGGTAGCCGGTGGCCGCACGAAACGGCGCCACCAGCATCGGCAGCGCAACCATCAAGGCCACCAGCCAAGCGGCAACGCCAAGCTCGACGATCATCACGCGGTTGAGCGTGCCCACCATCAGCGCGGTGGTCATCCCCATGGTCACCTTGAACAGCGACAGGCGCAGCAGGCGCGACATGGGCAGACCCGGGCTGGCGACGTCGGCAAACGGCAGCCACTCTGCGGGCAGGGCCCGCGCCACCTTGCCGAAGAGCTTGGCTGTCATGCCCGCTTCCACTCCAGGGCCTGGCTCTTGTAGAAGCCGCCAGTGATGAGCTCGAAGCGGCCCGTGTGCCAGCCTTCAAAAGCCGGGTCGCGCGCCATCAGCCAGCGCAGCACCTGCGGCGACACCGGCTCGATGGCCGGCGAGCGGTCACCGCGCGGGAACAGCCGGCCCATGCCCAGCATCAGCATCGTGGCCGGCGTGCGCGGGGCGGCGGTGAAGACGATCGAGTGGCGCGTGCGCACGGCCAGACGTGCCAGCGAGGCCACGATGTCGGTCTCGCGGTAATGGATCAGCGAGTCCATCGCCACCACGTGGTCGAATTCCCCGAGCGCGGGGTCGAGCATGTCGCCGCTGCGGAAGTCGATCGAACCCCAGCCGGAGGCATTGACCAGTTCCGTGGGCAGACGCTCGCGGGCCAGATTCACCAGCGTGGGCGAAAGGTCGATGGCCACGACATGGGCGCCGCGCCGGGCGGCTTCCACCGCCAGCGCGCCGGTGCCGCAGCCGGCATCCAGGATGCGCTGGCCCGTCAGGTCTTGCGGCAACCACGACAACAGCGTGTTGCGCATGCGGTCGCGGCCGGCGCGCACGGTGGCGCGCACGCGGCCCACGGGGGCGGTGGACGTCAACCGGGCCCAGGCTTCGGCCGCGGTGCGGTCGAAATAGGTCTCAAGTTCGCTTCGGCGTGCGGCGTAGGTGCGTGTGGTCATGGAGACAGCTCAGGGTTCTGTGCATAAGGGCTCGGCTCAGTCGTAGCCCAGCAGGTCGAAGATGTCGCGGTCTTTCAGCGGCACCGACGGCAGCGGGTCGGTGCCCAGCCACATCTGCGCCGCCAGGCGCATGTATTCCTTCTGCACCGCTTCCAGTTCGGGGCTGTGTTCCATCTCGAACAGCGTGCACTTTTTCAGTCGGCTGCGGCGGATGACGTCCAGGTCCGGGAAGTGCGCCGAAAGCTTCAGACCGGTGCGGTTGTTGTACTTGTCGATCTGGTCGGTGTCCTTGCTGCGGTTGGCGATGACGCCGCCCAGGCGCACGTTGTAGTTCTTGGCCTTGGCGCCGATGGCCTGCACGATGCGGTTCATCGCGAAGATCGAATCGAAGTCGTTGGCGGTGACGATCATGGCGCGGTCTGCATGCTGCAGCGGCGCTGCAAAGCCGCCGCAGACGACGTCGCCCAGCACGTCGAAGATCACCACGTCGGTGTCTTCCAGCAGGTGGTGTTCCTTCAGCAGCTTGACGGTCTGGCCGACCACATAACCGCCGCAGCCGGTGCCCGCTGGCGGGCCGCCGGCTTCGACGCACATGACACCGTTGTAGCCCTCGAAGACAAAGTCCTCGGGCCGCAGTTCTTCAGAATGGAAGTCCACTGTCTCCAGCACGTCGATGACGGTGGGCAACATCTTCTTGGTCAGCGTGAAGGTGCTGTCGTGCTTGGGATCGCAGCCGATCTGCAGCACGCGCTTGCCCATCTTGCTGAAGGCGGCCGACAGGTTGCTGGACGTCGTGCTCTTGCCGATGCCGCCCTTGCCGTAGATGGCAAAGACCTTGGCCGTACCGATCCGCAGCTTGGGGTCCAGCTGGACCTGCATGCTGCCGTCGCTGTCGAGCTCGATGCCGCGCTTGCCCGTCGCGCCGCGCCCGATGTTGGTCACCGGAATCTGCGCCAGGACACTGGTGTCGGTGCTCATGCTGCAGCCCTTTCAGGGGTGTCGGGAAAGACGCCTTCGAGGCGGTCTTCCAGTTCTTCGCCGGCACGGCGCAGCGCTTCGAGCGTGGCCGCGTCGGGCTGCCAGTAGTTGCGTTGCGACGCTTCCAGCAGCCGGTTGGCCACGCGCGATGATGCGGTGGGGTTGAGCTTGGCCAGGCGCTCGCGCATCGCCGGGTCGAGCATGAAGGTCTCTGTGAGCTGCTGGTAGACCCAGGGCTGGACCTGGCCGGTGGTGGCCGACCAGCCCATCGTGTTGGTCACATGGACCTCGATCTGCCGCACGCCTTCGTAGCCGTGCTCCAGCATGCCTTCGTACCACTTCGGGTTGAGCATGCGCGTGCGCGTTTCCAGCGAGACCTGTTCCTTCAGCGAGCGCACCGCGCCGTCGCCCTTGGTCTGGTCGCCGATGTAGACCGGCGGGGTCGCGCCACCCTTGGCGCGCTTGACGGCCTGGGTGATGCCGCCGAGCGTGTCGAAGTAGTTGTCGACGGTGGTCACACCGAGTTCGACCGAGTCCAGGTTCTGGTACGTCAGCTGTACATCGGCCAGCACGCTTTGCAGCAGCGCGGTCTGTTGCACCGCGCGGCCGGTGCGGCCGTAGGCGAAGCCCTTGCGGCGCGAGTAGGTCTCGGCGAGTTCGTCTTCTTCGGCCCAGCGGCCGTTCTCGACCAGGTTGTTGACGTTGGAGCCGTAGGCGCCTTCGGCATTGCCGTAGACGCGCAGGGCGGCGATCTCCAGCGTGCAGCCATGCTCTTGTTGGTAGGCCAGGGCGTGCTTGCGGATCCAGTTCTGCTCAAGCGGCTCGTCCGCGGCTGACGCACACAGGAACGCGGCTTCGGCCAGCAGCTTGATCTGCAGCGGCATCAGGTCGCGGAAGATGCCTGACAGCGTGATGACGACGTCGATGCGCGGCCGGCCCAGCTCGGCCAGCGGGATCAGCGTGGCGCCAGCGATGCGGCCGTAGCTGTCGAAGCGCGGCAGCGCGCCCATCAGCGCCAGGCATTGGCCGATCGGCGCGCCTTCGTTCTTCAGGTTGTCGCTGCCCCACAGCACCATCGCGATCGACTCCGGCAGCGGGTAACCGTCGGCCTGGTAACGGTCGATCAGGCGTTGCGCCTGTTGCGCGCCGTCTTTCACCGCAAAGGCGCTCGGGATGCGGAAGGGGTCGAAGCCGTGCAGGTTGCGACCCGTCGGCAGCACGGCTGGCGTGCGCAGGATGTCGCCACCCGGTGCGGGCCGCGTGAAGCCGCCGTCCAGCGCATGCAGGATCGCGGCGACTTCGGTATCGACGCTGAGCAGGCGGTCGTATCCGGACAGCTCGCTCAACAGCGCGTCGGTGGCTTCGTCGTCGGGCAGGTGGCCCGCGATGCGTGCGGCCTGAATGCCGTGGCCATCGACCAGTGCTTGCACGGCAGCGCGTTCCAGCGTGCGGCCGTGGGTCGCGTCCGCCATCGCCAGCAGCATGTCGACGCGCTCGGCCGCACTCGGTGCGCGGCCGGTGACGTGCAGGCCGTGCGGGATCAGCGTGTATTCCAGCTCGAGCACTTGTTCGGCGAGCTTCATGACACGGGTGTCGGCGCCGCCAACTGCGGACGAGGCCGAGACGTCCCACAGCGGCTCGGCGTCGCACAGGTCGAGCTCGGCGGCTTGCGACTGGATCAGCGACGCCATCGCGGCGCGCTCGGCGGCTTGCGGGTCCATGCCGCGCCAGCGTTCGACCGAGGCCTTCAGCTCGTTCAGGCCCTTGTACAGGCCCGCTTGGGCGACCGGCGGTGTCAGGTAGCTGATCAGCGTGGCACCGGCGCGGCGCTTGGCAATCGCACCTTCGGACGGGTTGTTCGACGCGTACAGGTAGACGTTCGGCAGGTCGCCGATCAACCGGTCCGGCCAGCAGGCGCCGGACATGCCACTCTGTTTGCCGGGCATGAACTCGAGCGCACCGTGGGTGCCGAAATGCAGCACGGCGTGGGCCGCGAAGTCTTCGCGCAGATACCGGTAGAAGGCCGAGAAGGCATGCGTCGGGGCCAGGCCTTTTTCGAACAGCAACCGCATCGGATCGCCTTCGTAGCCGAACGATGGCTGCACGGCGACCAGCACGTTGCCGAACTGTTTGCCGAGCACGAAGATGCCGTTGCCATTGCTGAGCTGGCGGCCCGGTGCCGGGCCCCATTGGGCTTCGATCTCGTTCAGCCAGCGCTCGCGCTTGACGTGGTCGTCGGCAGCGATGAGTTCGTGCACGTTGGCATCGGCGCCGTACAGCTGGGCGTTGCCGTGCAGCACCGCGTCGCGCAGCGCGTCGACATCAGCCGGCATCTCGACCGTGTAGCCCTGCGCCTGCATGGCGGTGAGGGTATGGAACATCGACTCGAACACCGACAGGTAGGCCGCACTGCCGACGTTGCCCGCGTTGGGCGGGAAGTTGAAGATCACCACGGCGACCTTGCGCGCGGCACGCTCGCTGCGGCGCAGGGCCACCAGCTTGGACACGCGGGCGGCGAGCATCGTCGCGCGCTCGGGGCAAGAATGCATGTCCTGCGTCGTGTCGGCCGCGGTGAAGGTGCAGGCGTGATGGCAGCCGGTGCAGGTGACGCCCGGCGCGCCGGGGCGCCCACCGAAGACGATCGGGCCGGTGGCGCCGTCGAGCTCGGGGATCGCGACCATGATGGTGCTTTCGACCGGCAGCAGGCCGCGGTCGGAGCCGCCCCAGACGTCGAGCGTCTGGAACTCTACCGGGTGCGCGGCGACGTACGGCACGTCGAGCTTGGCCAGCACGTCCTCGGCCGACTTGGCGTCGTTGTAGGCGGGGCCGCCGACCAGCGAGAAACCGGTCAACGAGACAACGGCGTCGACGGTGACCTGGCCATCCTTCATGAAGAACTGGTCGATCGCCGGGCGTGAGTCGAGGCCCGACGCGAAAGCCGGGATCACGCGCAGCCCGCGCGCTTCGAGTGCCGCGATCGCGCCGTCGTAGTGGTGCGCGTTGTTCGACAGCAGGTACGAACGCAGCAGCAGCACGCCGACGGTCCCCTGCACGTCGCCGTTAGCCGGCAGCGGCAACGCGCCGGCTTCAGCCGACAGCCGGCCGGCCATGCGCGGGTGGTAGACGCCGATCTCGGGGTACTCGACCGGCGCCTGCACTATGGCCAGACCCCGCAGCGTGCGGCGCGGGCCGTCAGCGCCACGGTCGACGACGTGGCGCACAAGGTTGAGCATGTTCTCGTCGGAGCCGCCCAGCCAGTACTGCAGCGTGATGAAGTAGGCCCGCACGTCCTGCGCAGTGCCGGGAATGAAACGCAGCATCTGCGGCAGCCGGCGCAGCATCTTCATCTGCGCGGCGCCGCCGGGGGGCGCCTTGTCCTTGCCTTTGTCGCCACGCAGCTTCTTCAGCAGCGCCATCGGCCCGCTGGCCGGCTTGCTCATGTCGAACTTCCCCAGCCGCGTCAGCTTGACCACTTCGGCGGCCGAGGCCATGCAGATCATCGCGTCGCAGTGTTCGCGGCGCGCCGCCAGCGCGTCGAGGATCGGCAGGAAGTGGTCTTCGAGGAACAGCATGCCGGCGACGACGATGTCGGCGCGCGCTATGTCGTCGCGGCAACGTGCGACCGCAGCTTCGTTGTTGGCGTATTCGCTGGCCGCGTGCAGGCTGATCGACAGGCCCGGCAGTTCCATGGCCAGGGTCTTGCGGGCGCGCTCGGTGGCGCTGGCCAGGTGGGTGTCCATCGTCACGATGACGACCCGGATCGGTGTGCGCGCCAAAGGCGGCAATTCGTTAACGGCCGAAGTGCGCTTTGGCGTCATACAGCGTCTCCACGGTGATGTGCGCCAGTCCGCGATCTGCGGCAAAGCGTTCTGTATTGCGTCGTGCCTTGCCGCGAACGAAGAAAGGAATCTTTTGCAGTTCCTTCTGCGCGTCGGGTGCCCAGGCGGCAACGATGGAAGCGGGGCTCAGATCGGCCGCGGGTTGGTTTGCAGCTTGTGCTGCTTCGGCGGCGACAGGTGTGGCTGCGGCGGCTGCGGCAGTTGCAGCCGTTGGGTTTTGCGGGCCGCCGCTGCGACCCAGGTGCGAGGCGGCGGCGCCGTCGTGGAACTCGAAGTCGCCGCGGAACATCGTCAGCAGGTGCTCTTCAAGACCCATCATCAGCGGGTGGACCCAGGTGTCGAACAGCACGTTGGCGCCTTCGAAGCCCATCTGCGGCGAGTGCCGCGCCGGGAAGTCCTGCACGTGCATCGGGGCCGAGATCACCGCGCAAGGCACGCCCAGGCGCTTGGCGATGTGGCGTTCCATCTGCGTGCCCAGCAGCAGCTCGACGTGCAGTTCGGCGACCTTGGCTTCGACTTCGAGGTAGTCGTCGGTGATCAGCGCTTCGATGCCGTAGAGCCTGGCGGCTTCGCGGACGTCGCGCGCGAATTCGCGGCTGTAGGTGCCCAGGCCGACGACGGTGAAGCCGAACTCTTGCTGCGCGACCTTCGCGGCGGCGATCGCATGCGTGGCGTCGCCGAAGACGAAGACGCGCTTGCCGGTGAGGTAGGTGCTGTCGACAGAGCGCGCGTACCAGGTCGAGTGCGACTTCGCTTCGACTTCTGCGGGCAGCGGTGCGTTGACATCCAGCCCGGCCAGCGTGCGCACTTCGGCGATGAAGGCCTTCGTCGCACCGACACCGATCGGCACCGTGCGGGTGAAGGGTTGCGCGAAGTTGCGCTGCAGCCAGCCGGCAGCTTGCGACGCGGTCTCGGGGTAGAGCACGACGTTGAAATCGGCTTCGCCGAGCTTGGACAGATCGTTGGCGCTGGCACCCAGCGGCGCAACGGTGCGCACCTCGATGCCGAGGGCTTCGAGCAGGCCGACGATCTCGTGCACGTCGTCACGGTGGCGGAATCCCAGCGCGGTCGGGCCGAGGACATTGCACGAAGGCGCAGCACCTTCGGCACGCGGTGCACGCGCAGTGCCGGGCGTCGGCACGTTCGGCATCGCCAGGGTGCGGACCATCTGGTAGAAGGTTTCCGAGGCGCCGTAGTTTTCCTTGCGCTGGTACGAGGGCAACTCCAGCGCCACCACCGGCACCGGCAACGCCAGTGCCTTCGCCAGACCGCCCGGGTCGTCCTGGATCAGCTCGGCCGTGCAGCTCGCGCCGACCATCATCGCGGCCGGCTTGAAGCGTTCGTAGGCGTGCAGTGCGGCGTCCTTGAAGAGCTGTGCCGTGTCGCCGCCCAGGTCGCGCGCCTGGAAGGTGGTGTAGGTCACCGGCGGGCGCTTGGGCAGGCGCTCGATCATCGTGAACAGCAGGTCGGCGTAGGTGTCGCCCTGTGGCGCGTGCAGCACGTAATGCACATCGGTCAGCGCAGTCGCAACGCGCATCGCGCCGACGTGCGGCGGGCCTTCGTAGGTCCAGAGGGTCAACTGCATGGTGCTTGGCCTTAAGCCACCAGCTTCATGCGGCGCGTCAAGGGCCGCGTGAACAACTCAGCCAGGTCGGCTGCTTGGTCAAAGCCCTGGATCGGCGTGAACACCAACTCGATCGCCCACTTGGTCGTGAAGCCTTCGTTCTCAAGCGGGTTCGCAAGGCCAAGGCCGCAGACCACGATGTCGGGCGCGGCGGCGCGGCAGCGGTCGAGCTGGCGTTCGACGTCCTGGCCTTCGGACAACATCGTGCCGGCGGGCAGCAGCGCCAGTTCTTGCGCCAGGTGCTGGCGGTGCAGGTACGGGCTGCCGACTTCGGCCAGCAGCATGCCCAACTCACGCGACAGAAAACGCGCCAGCGGTACTTCCAGCTGCGAGTCGGGGAAGAAAAAGATGCGCTTGCCTTCGAGCATCGTGCGGTGGCGGGCCAACGCGCGTTCGGCGCGTTCGCGCTTCGGGGCGACCACGCGATCGAAGGTCGCCGTGCCGACGCCGAATTCGGTCGCTGCTGCACGCAGCCAGGCGGTCGTGCCTTCGACGCCCAGCGGGAAGGGCGCCCCGAGCCGGTGCACACCGCGGACTTCGAGAAGCCGGGCCGTCTCAGCCAGGAAGGGTTGCGCCAGCAGCATCCGCGTGTTCGCGCCGACCGCGGGCAGGTCACCCGCATGGCGCGGCGGGAAGAAGTGCACCGGGCCGATGTCGAGTTCGTCGAACAGTCGCTTGAACTGGTCTTCGACCACGTCGGCGAGCGCGCCCACCACCAGCAGGCCGCGCTCGGTGGTCGCCGGCAGCTCGGGCACCATGGCCGCCAGGCAGGCGTCTTCGCCTTGCGTGAAGGTGGTCTCGATGCCGCTGCCGCTGTAGTTGAGGATGCGCACTTTCGGCGCGAAGCTCTTCGACAGCCGGCCCGCTGCGCGCGAGAGGTCGAGCTTGATGACTTCGCTGGGGCACGAGCCGACCAGGAACAGCAACTTGATGTCCGGCCGCCGTTGCAGCAGTTGCGTCACCACACGGTCGAGCTCGGCATTGGCGTCGGCGATGCCGGCCAAGTCACGGTCGTCGATGATGGCGGTGGCAAAACGCGGCTCGGCGAAGATCATCACCCCGGCTGCGCTTTGCAGCAGATGCGCGCAGGTGCGAGAGCCGACGACGAGGAAGAAGGCGTCCTGGATCTTGCGGTGCAGCCAGATGATCCCGGTCAGCCCGCAGAACACCTCGCGTTGACCGCGTTCCTTCAACACCGGGGCATCGGTGCAGCCGCCATCGGCAGCCAACGGCTTGATGTCGATGACAGCGCTCATGCAACGGCTCCCGTCGAGGCCGCCTGCAAGCGCGCCATCCGCAGCTTCCAGATGAACTGCGCCGCGTTGACGACGTAGGTGGCGTAGGCGGCCAGTGCCAGCAGCATCTGCTGCCGTGCATCCAGCGCGTTAGTCAGCAGGGCCAGCAGATACGCCGTGTGCAGGGCCAGCACCAGCATGCTGAACACATCTTCCCAGTAGAAGGCGGGCGCAAACAGCCAGACGCCGAAGACTTCCTTCTCCCAGATGCAGCCCGTGATCATGATCGTGTACAGCACCAACGTCTTGACAACCACGGAGATCGTCGCAACGTCGATGCCGTTGCCGGTGTAGAGGTAGCGCAGCACCAGCGCCAGGCTGACCAGGAAGACCAGGAACTGCACCGGTGCCAGCACGCCTTGCACGGTGGTCCACGGCGAAGCGTCACGCCGGACGCGCTCGGCCGCGGAGTACAGCCCCTGGGCGCGCGCTGGGCCGATTGCTGTTTCCGAACGACTACCGGGACTGATCATGAAATGAAATCTAGGCGGGCCACTCCTTGCTGTCAACCGGGATTGACGTCATCTAAGGTTGACACTAATCTTGCTGCCAGGTACCCGCATCCGATCCCATGGGGTTAACGAAGGCTTGCGCTGGGAGCACCCGCAAATGACAGTTAGGAGCAGTCAGTGACGCCCGTCACCGCCACCGGGGCCTACAGGCCCGGCGTCGTAAACGGGTGCCTGCAGGCGGTGGGGAGTCGGAGAAGTAGTACGGCGGGACAGTCCGAGGGGTGGAGAAGTCACACCCCCGAGACACTGCCGGGGAGCGCACCATGGATCGTTTGACCCAAGAAGCCTTGCGCGACCCCGCGCAAACCATGATGGCTTGCGAAGCCGTCCCATTCGACGTGACGGAGCATTTGGCGCAGGCCCAGCCGCTGCCAACGCCGCAAGAACGATTGGCCCGCATCGTGCGCACCATAGAAGCCGACATCGTTCCGCGGCTGGTGCGGGCGCACCGCCTGCCTGAACCCCTGCCGGCCGAGCCCGTCACCGTGTCGGCCCAGCCCGAAGACGTGGTCGAGTTCGTGCGCCTCGCCCTGGGCGCCGACGACAACGCTTGGCAAGCCCACCTCGATGGGCTGGCGGCGCGCGGCATGCCGGTGGCAGAGCTGTTTATCGGCATCATGGGGCCGGCCGCCGCCGAGCTGGGCCGCATGTGGGAGCAGGACAAGTGCTCGTGGACCGATGTGACTGTCGGCGTCGGTCGCATGCAGCGCAGCATGCGCATGCTGAGCCCCGCTTTCGGCCATGAGGTGGCTCACCCCGCCGATGGCCGCCGCGTACTGCTGCTGCCGGCACCCGGCGAGCAGCACACCTTCGGCTTGTCGATCGTGGCCGAGTTCTTCCGCCGTGCCGGCTGGGAGGTTGTCGGCGACAGCGAGGCGCGCGCGTCCGACCCGGCAGCCCTGGTGCGGGCCGAGTGGTTCGACGTCGTCGGCATCTCGGTGGGCAACGAGGCGCGGCTCGATTGGCTGCGCTCGGGCATCGAGGCCGTGCGCAAGGCCAGCCGCAACCAAGCGATTGGCGTGATGGTCGGCGGGCCGGTGCTGGTGGCCGACCCGTCGCGTGCGCAACAGGTCGGTGCCGATGGCACGGCCACCGATGGCCGCGAAGCGCCGCTGGTGGCCGAAAGGTTGTTCGAAGAGCGCTTGAAACGCCTCTGAATCCCGACACGCACCGAATTCGAAGTACAGGTTCCCTTAACCTGCCGGGCGTAAACCCACATAAGCAGTCCCGATCAATGCAGTCCTGAGTGAAAGGCGGGTCTCCGATGAGACCTTTTGGAGCACCGGAGACCACGCTGCGCGAACTCGACGCCGCAGCGATGGCGTCGATGCTGTCCGCCGCCAACGACTTGACGCTGGTGCTTGACGCCAGCGGCTTGATCATCGATTTCGCTGCCGATCTCGAAGGCCTGCCGTCGGAGCGCTATGCGCACTGGATCGGTCAGCCGTTCAGCGATGTCGTGTCGGTCGAGAGCCGCACGAAAGTGCGCGAGCTGCTGTCGGTCGGAGCCCCTGGCGCACCGCAGGCCTACCCGCGCGGCCGGCAGATCAACGTGATGTTGGCCGATGGCGCCGGGTTGCCGCTGTCGGTTTCGTCGGTGCCGATCGGCGCTGGCCGCGTCCTGGTCTGCGGGCGCGACCTGCGCGCCAACGCGGCGCTGCAGCAGCGGCTGGTCGAAGCCCAGCAGGCGATGGAGCGCGACTACTGGAAGTTCCGCCACGCCGAGACCCGCTACCGCCACCTGTTCCAGGTTGCCGGCGAGGCGGTGCTGGTCGTCGACGCGACCACCCAGCGCATCCTGGAGGCCAACCCCGCGGCGGCGCGGCTGGTGGGTGACGGCGGGCCGCAGGGCCTGGTCGGTGAGGCATTTCCGCTCGGGGTCGACGCGCGCAGCGGCGAGACGTTGAACAACCTGATGGCGGGTGTGCGCGCCACGGGTCGCGCCGAATCCACCCGCGCCGAGTTGCTTGAAGCGCGGGGTGAAGTCTCGGTGTCGGTTTCCATGTACCGGCAGGACCGCGCCTCGCACTTTCTGGTTCGCTTGTCGCCGGCCCAGCCCGTGACCGCAGAAGACACGGCGCCGAGCACGAGTTCGATGCTGCTCAAGCTGGTGCAGAGCGTGCCCGACTGCTTGATCGTCACCGATCTCCAAGGGCGCGTGCTATCGGCCAATAACGCGTTCATCGAACTGGCGCAGCTAACGACGGAAGAGCAGGTGCGCGGCGAAACACTCGACCGCTGGCTCGGCCGCAGCGGGGTGGACCTGAGCGTCCTGATCAGCAACCTGCGCCAGCGCGGCACGGTGCGGCTGTTTGCGACCACGCTGCGGGGTGAATACGGCGCGGTGACGGACGTCGAAATCTCGGCGACGATGGTGCCGCACGGAGGCCGGCCGTTCCTTGGCTTCACCATCCGTGACGTGGGCCGGCGGTTGTCGGCGGCACCGCGAAACAAGCGCGAGTTGCCGCGTTCAGTGGGGCAGTTGACCGAACTGGTCGGGCGCGTGCCGCTGAAGGACATCGTCGGTGAAACCGCTGATCTGATCGAGCAACTGTGCATCGAAGCCGCGTTGGAGCTGACGCGCGACAACCGGGCTTCGGCGGCGGAAATGCTGGGCCTGTCGCGCCAGAGCCTGTACGTGAAGCTGCGGCGCTATGGCGTCGGCGATCTGCCGGGCGAGGCCAGCAACGACAAGAGTGACTCGGGCGACAAGGCCTGAGGCTGCCTGAAGCTGGGCCCCGGCTGGCTACGACCGAAACGCCGCTACGTCGGGCAGCACGCTCTCCAACGCCCGCGCTGACATCAACACCCCCGGCACACCCGCGCCCGGGTGCGTGCTGGCGCCGATCGAGGTTGTGATGTGTTGGCCCAGACCCGGCAGCGCCGTAGCTTCCAGCCGTGCCTGCACCTTCTGGCGGACGCCCAGGCCTTCGAGCACGCTGACCAGGCCGTTCACCAGTGCACCCGTGCCGACCATCGCCCAGCGCACGCCCCATTGCCGTTCGAGCGCGTTGATCAGGCTGTAGATGCAGGTCACCGAGAACGGGTTGCCGCCGAGCAGCAGCGATTGCAGGCTTATCGCCATGCGCAGCTTCGGGTGTTTCAGGTGGCTGGCGACCATGCCGTGCAGGCTGCGCCAGCCGCGCATGCGCAGGATCGCGGGGCTGGCGGTGATCAGGTCGGCCAGCGGGTGGAAGGCCTTGTCGCCGAGCGCCTGGAAGCCGAGCTTGAAGCAATGGTCGGCCTCTGCCGTGAAACGTTCGTGGCCGGCCGCATCACTGGGGCTGACGCGGCGCAATTCGACGCGCATGCGGTCGACCTCGCCGCTGTGGTCGAAGTGCGTCCCGTCGTCGAAACGGATCCGGTGGAAAGGTTCGAGGCGCTTCAACTCCACGTCGTCCGACAGGCGCCTGCCGGCCAGCGCCCACAGCTCCTCGAACAGGTGCGGTACGGTGACGATGGTCGGGCCGGCGTCGAAGACATCGCCGTCGCGGCGGTGCACGTAGCCCCGGCCCCCCGGGCGCGTCCAGCTTCTCCGGCACCGTCACCCGCCAGCCCTTGGCAGCCAGGCGGATCGCGGCGGCCAGGCCGCCGAAACCGGCCCCGATGACGAGGGCCGTCGGTGCCTTTGGGTCTAGCTAGGCGGCGCGTTGCGCTTCGCCTGGGTTCGCATCAACATGGGTGTCAGCTTCTGTTAACAGATGGATGGTGTCAATTCTGATTGACGCTTGAAGTCCTGCTGTGCAGTATCGACGCATGGACTCCAGTGTCGCCACGGCAGCCGTAAAGCCCGCGCGCTCTCTACCCCAATGGCGGGCAGTGGCCGAGCTGTTCAAGCCGATCACCTGGTTCCCACCGATGTGGGCTTTTGCCTGCGGCGTCGTGGCCTCGGGCGTGGCGATGGAAGGCCGCTGGTGGCTGGCGCTGATCGGCGTGTTGCTGGCCGGGCCGATGGTCTGCGCCACCAGCCAGGCCGTGAACGACTGGTTCGACCGCCACGTCGATGCCATCAACGAACCCAACCGGCCGATCCCCAGTGGCCGCATCCCGGGCCGGTGGGGCCTGTACATCGCGATCATCTGGACCGGCGTATCGCTGCTGGTGGCCACGCTGCTGGGCCCTTGGGGCTTCGTCGCTGCGATCGCCGGATTGGTGCTGGCGTGGGCCTACAGCGCGCCGCCGCTGCGCTTGAAGCAGAACGGCTGGTGGGGCTGCCTGGCCTGCGGCCTGTCGTATGAAACGCTGGCCTGGGTCACCGGCGCCGCGGTGATGGCGGGCGGCGCGTTGCCGCCGATGCCGACGTTGCTGCTGGCGCTGCTGTACGGCCTGGGCGCGCACGGCATCATGACGCTCAACGACTTCAAGGCCATCGTCGGCGACCAGCAGATGGGCATCCGCTCGTTGCCGGTGCAACTGGGTGCGCGCGGTGCGGCGTGGGTCGCTTGTGGCGTGATGGCGGTGCCGCAGGTCGTCGTCATCGCGCTGCTGTTGAACTGGGGCGCGCCGTGGCACGCCTTGGCGGTCGGTGCGCTGCTGGTCGGGCAAGGCGTGCTGATGCGCTGGTTCGTGATGAAGCCGGTCGAGCGTGCGCTGTACTACAGCGGCTTCGGCGTGCCGCTGTACGTGGCCGGCATGATGGTCAGCGCTTTCGCACTGCGCTATATGCCGTCGCCAACGGGGCTGTGATGAGCAACGGCCGCGAACCCTTCGGTTGGATCGACATCGTTCGCCTGGGCCTGGTGCAGGCGGCGCTGGGTGCGATGGTGGTGCTGACGACGTCGACGCTGAACCGTGTGATGGTCGTCGAGCTGGCGCTGCCGGCGCTGCTGCCCGGGTTGCTGGTCGCCCTGCACTACGCGGTGCAGGTGCTGCGCCCGCGGATGGGCTTCGGCAGCGATGTCGGTGGGCGCCGCACGCCGTGGATCGTCGGCGGCTTGTGCGTCTTGGCGCTGGGTGCGGTCGGCGCCGCGGCGTCCACGGCCTGGATGGCGCACCAGACCACCCTCGGCATCGTCGCCGCGTTCGTCTGCTTTGCCGTCGTCGGCATCGGCGTCAGCGCCGCCGGCACCAACACGCTGGTGCTTCTGGCCAAGCGTGTGCCCGAAGCGCGCCGCGCACCTGCCGCCACGATCGTCTGGATGATGATGATCTTCGGCTTCGCCGTCACCGCGGGCAGCGCCGGCAAGCTGCTGGAGCCGTACTCGCCCGGGCGGCTGGTCGCCGTGATGGCGGCGGTGTGTGCGGTGGCTTTTGCGATCGCGCTGCTGGCGCTGCGCGGCCTCGAAGGCCGCGAGCCGCTCGCGGCCACCGAAGCCGAGCCGGCACCGCCGCCCTTCATGCGCGCGTTGGCGCAGGTCTGGTCCGAGCCCGAGGCACGCCACTTCACGGTCTTCATCTTCGTCTCGATGGTCGCCTTCAGCGCGCAGGACCTGATCCTCGAGCCCTTCGCGGGCAGCGTGTTCGGCTGGACGCCAGGGCAGACGACGCAACTGTCGGGCTTGCAGCACGGCGGTGTGCTGGCTGGGATGATCCTGGTGGCGGTCGCCGGCAGCGGGCTGCTCGGCCGACGCTTCGGCTCGTTGCGCGGCTGGACGGTCGGCGGCTGCGCGGCTTCGGCGCTGGCGCTGTTGGGCTTGGTTGCCGCCGGCATCGTCGGTCCGGCGTGGCCGCTCGCTGCGACCGTGTTCCTGCTCGGCGCGGCCAACGGTGCTTTCTCCATCGCTGCCATCGGTTCGATGATGGCGCTCGTCGGCCAGGGCCGGCAGCGCCGCGAAGGTGTGCGCATGGGGCTGTGGGGCGCGGCACAGGCCATCGCCTTCGGCTTCGGCGGGCTGCTCGGCACGGCGGCCAGCGACATCGCGCGCTGGTTGATCGGCTCGCCGGCCGCGGCTTACGCCACCGTGTTCGCGCTCGAAGCGCTGTTATTCCTGTGGGCGGCGCGGCTCGCGCGCCGCATCCGTGTCCCTCAGGTCGAGACCGTTTCGCGGTCTGCGGCCGACGTGTCGTTCAGCACACCAGCCGTCGTGTTCGGCAAGCCGAGGTAAGTCCATGAGCCAGATCGAAGTTCCGATGGATACGTACGACGTCGTCGTGGTTGGCGGCGGCCCTGCCGGCGCCACCGCAGCCGACGACCTGGCCCGCGCCGGCAAGCGCGTGCTGCTGCTCGACCGCGCCGGCCGTATCAAGCCTTGTGGCGGTGCGATCCCGCCGCGGCTGATCAAGGACTTCGCGATTCCCGACGAGCTGCTGGTGGCCAAGGCGCGCTCGGCGCGCATGGTCTCGCCAGCCGACGTCAAGGTCGACATTCCGATCGAGAACGGCTTCGTCGGCATGGTCGACCGCGAGCATTTCGACGAGTGGCTGCGCGAGCGTGCTGCGCAGAGCGGTGCCGAACGCCGCACCGGCAGCTTCGACAAGCTCACGCGCGACGCAGACGGCACGGCCGTTGTGCATTTCCGCACCCGGCTTAAGAACGCAGCGGGCGACGAGGGCGTGCCCAGCGCCGTGCGCGCGCGTGCCGTCATCGGTGCCGACGGCGCCCGCTCGGGCGTTGCACGCGACGCCGTGCCGGGTGCCAAGGACATCGAGTGCGTGTTCGCTTACCACGAGATCGTGCGCGCGCCGGCGCAGCCCGGCCCCGACTACGACGCCACCCGCTGCGACGTCTACTACCGCGGCACGCTCAGCCCCGACTTCTACGGCTGGGTCTTCCCGCACGGCGACACGATGAGCATCGGCACCGGCAGCGCCGACAAGGGCTTCTCGCTGCGCAACGCGACCAGCGCGCTGCGCGAAGCCGCCGGCCTGCAAGGCACCGAAACGCTACGCCGCGAAGGCGCGCCGCTGCCGATGAAGCCGCTGAAGAAGTGGGACAACGGGCGCGACGTGGTGTTGGCCGGCGATGCGGCCGGCGTCGTCGCACCGGCCTCGGGCGAAGGCATCTACTACGCGATGGTCGGCGGCCGCCGCGCCGCCGAAGCCGTGGGCGAACTGCTCGCCACCGGCAACGGCCGCGTGCTGGCGCAGGCGCGCAAGCGCTTCATGAAGGAGCACGGCACCGTGTTCCTGGTGCTCGGCATCATGCAGCGCTTCTGGTACACCAACGACAAGAGGCGCGAGCGCTTCGTGCACATCTGCAAGGACAAGGACGTCCAGCAGATGACCTTCGAGAGCTACATGAACAAAAAGCTCACGCGCAAGAAGCCGCTGGACCAGATCCGCATCTTCTTCAAAGACATGGCGCACCTGCTCGGGCTGGCGCGGGTCTGATGGCGCGGCGTTGAAGTGACCGGGGCCAGGGCACGGCGATGGAATACTTGATCGACTTCGTCATCGTGGTCACGGTGCTGGAATGCATCGTCCTCGCCGTATACCACCGGCGCACGGGGCGCGGCCTGGCGCCGCAAGACTTCCTCCCGACGCTGGCCGCAGGCCTCGCGCTGATGCTGGCGGTGCGCGCTGGCGTCACCAACGCAGGCTGGGGCTTCGTTGCTGGCGGCCTGCTGGCGGCACGTCTGGCGCATGGGGCCGACGTGCGACGGCGCTGGCGCGGGCGGCGCTGATTCTTCGGCCGCGGGGGCTGCGTCGTTCCACCTCGGCAGCTCAAACAACTATGGCCGCATCACCGGCGTCCTGGCCACGCCGGCCGCCACCGCGGCGGTCCTCCTCGGCTCAACCAGGGGAACGATCTTCCGGCGCCAGCATCGCCCCGGTCCAGCTGGTCTTGGTCGCGGCCTTGTTCATGTCCGACTCGTCGGCAGACATGACCGACGGGTCCCACGAGTCCAGCACGATCGCCGCCAGCTTGCCGTTGTTGATTGCGGCCATCACGTTGCCCACGTTGACCAGCGCCTCACACGGAAAGCTGTGTTCGCCGGTGTCGGTGCGGATGAAGGTCTGGACACCATAGTTCGGCACGAAGCGGTCGCCGTTGTGGTTGAACAGGTCGGCTCTCACGATGCGCCCCAGGGCTTCCAGCCCGCCGGACTGGTTCAACGCCTTGGCCAGTGCGCGGGCCCCAGTCTTGTCGCCTTGCAGCGCCTGCCGTGCCACACCGGCCAGGTTGACCAGGCCCTTGGCCTCGCGCATCTTGAACCAGGTGCCAGCGCCCGCCAGGTCGCTGGCCAGGCCACGCACATCGGGGCTGACCGATCCGCCGCCGCCCCAGCGCGCGTACATGCGTTCGTAATCGATGAAGCTCTTCAGCGCCTGCAGTTCGGCCTGGCCGAGGATCACCGAGCGTGACTGCGGCGAGGCGATCTGCATGGTCAGCTGGTTGCGCCGCAGGTTCTCGGCGTCCCGCGTCGACTCCTTCTTGATGACGAGATGGCTGTCATCGTCGGCCACCGGCAGGTACACGGGGTGCCCCGACTGAAGGGCCTTGACCGTGGCGATGGAATCGTCGATAGGCTGGTCCAGGGACAAGTTCGGCATGGGCGGCTCGCCTGAAAGCGGGTTGTCGGGCCGTGTGCCCGACATGCCGTCACCTCAGCGACGCCAACCGCCGCCGCCAGCGAAAAAAGTCACTCGGCAGATGTGACGTCCGGCACTGTCACAGGCGGTGTGCCGAAGCCTGCCACGTGCACGTCGCAACGGATGCCGCAGGGCGTGTTCTCGCTCCAGTGGACCTTGCCGCTCAGCAACTTGACGCGCTTGCGCACGCCGCCCAGGCCCAGGCCGTGGGCCCAGCCCTCAGGGGCGCGGCCGATGCCGTCGTCAGCGACCACCAGCCGCAAATCGGGGCCCATCAACGTCAACTGCACCAGCACCTGGGTCGCATGGGCGTGGAACAGCGCGTTGCTGATCAACTCGCGCAGCACCCGCGTCAGCGACGACCACTGCACGACGTTGAGCTTCAGGTCGCGGTCGAACTGCACCTGCCACAACAACTCGGCGCGCGCCGCCGCCAGCCGCTGCGCAAGGTCGGCCTTCCATTCACCGGCGGCGTGGCTGAGGCGGTGCTCCTTGGCCGCCAGGCCTCGGGTCAACGTCTTGAGATCTTGCAGCGTATGGCGGATGTACTCCTCCATCTCCGGGGTTGGCGCTTGGTACATCAGCGTCAGCAGCCGAGCGCCGATGTCGTCGTGCAGGTCCTGCGCGATGCGCTGGCGCTCTTCGGCGCGGCCGTGTTCGACGGCGCTTTCATAGTCGGCGCGCTGCATCGTCGTCACACCGCGACTACACCAGCCCCTGCTTGCTGGCCAGCACCGCCGCCTCGGCGCGGCTGGAGACGTTGAGCTTCTTGTAGATGCTCTTGATGTGGTCGTTGACGGTGAACCACTTGATGCCCATCAGGCTGGCGATCTCCTTGATCGTGAAGCCCTTGCTGAGGTAGGTCAGCACCTCGGTTTCGCGCGGTGTCAGGCGTTCGTGGTCGGGCTCGGCCTTCTCGATCGGCACCGGGCGGCTGGTCAAGAAGCCGCTGCTGTGGAAGATGCCGGGGTCGGTGGTGACGGTGTCGCCGCTGCCACCACCGTTCGCACCGCCACCGCGAAAGTGCGTCAACAGGCGACGCGCGATGGCGGGCGACAGCGGTGGCTGGCCGCGCACGATCTTCTGCAACTCTTCCACCAGCACCTCGAAGCGGTCTTCCTTCAGCAGGTAGCCATCGGCCCCGCATTGCAGCGCCGGGAACAGGTGGTCGTCGTCGCTGTACAGCGTGGTGACGATCTTGGTGGCGGGGTACTGCACCAGTTCGGTCAGTAGCTCCATGCCGTTGCCGTCGGGCAGTTCGAGGTCGACGAGGATCAGCTTGAAGCTCTCGTCGCGACTCAGCTGCTGGGTGGCCGCAACCTGCTTGCGCGCGGTTTCCAGGTCACCGGCTTCGGTAATGTGGTTGGCGTCGCTGAAGCTCTCGCGCACCACGCGGCAAAGAAAGCTGCGCGCGACCGGGTTGTCCTCCAAGATCAGCACCTTCACCGCCATGCCGTGTCCCCCACAGTTCAGTCGGGAATGCTAGTCCCAGACCCCGTCGATGAGGGGAGCCAATCGTCACTCTGGCGAGGGATCGCAAACCGTTACGAATTGACAAGTACCAGCTTGCCGCGTACCTGCCGGCTGCCCATGCGCGCATACGCAGCCGGCAACTCGCTCATCGGCAGACGCAGGTCGATGGCAGGCTTGACAAGGCCCTGGCCGTACCACTGTGCCAGCTGCATCATCGACGCCATGTGGGCCTTGGGTTCGCGGCGCACGAAGTCGCCCCAGAACACGCCGACGACCGAAGCACCCTTCAGCAGCGCCAGGTTCCAAGGCAGCGCCGGGATGCCGCCACCGGCAAAGCCGACGACGAGGTACCGCCCGCGCCACGCGATCGAGCGGAAAGCCGGTTCGGCGAATTCGCCGCCGACCGGGTCGTAGACCACGTCGGGGCCTTTGCCTTCGGTCAGCGCCTTGAGCTGCTCGCGCAGGTTGTCTTTCGAATAGTCGATCGTCGCGTCGGCGCCCAGCGTGGCGCAGAACGCGCACTTGTCGGCGCTCGACGCGGCGGCGATCACGCGCGCGCCGGCGGCCTTGGCGATCTGCACCGCCGCGCTGCCCACGCCCCCTGCGGCGCCCAGCACCAGCACCGTCTCGCCGGCCTTCAATGCCGCACGGTCCATCAACGCGTGGTGGCTGGTGCCGTAGGTGAACGCGAAGGCCGCGCCGTCTTCGAGTTCGAAGCCCGGCGGCAGCGGCATCACGCTCGCGGCGGGCACCACCGCGTGCGTCGCGAAGCCGCCGGTGCTGCCGAGTGCCGCGACCGCGTCGCCAGCGTTCAGGTGCTTCACGCCTTCGCCGACCGCTTCCACCACTCCCGAGAACTCCGAACCCGGCACGAAGGGCAGCGGCGGCTTGACCTGGTACTTGCCCTCGACGATCAGCAGGTCGGGAAAGTTCAGGCTGGCCGCCTTGACAACGATGCGCACCTGCCCCGCGCCGGGTTCGGGTGTGGGCACCGTCTGCCAGCGCATCGCGCCGATGCCGTCGAGCGTTTCGCACAGCCAGGCTTGCATGGTCGGGTCTCCTTGTTTTCGAGTGCGTGGCGATTATGGAAGTGCAGGCCAAAGCGGGCCGACATCCACCGATCGCCGCAACCCGTGCATCGCCAGACTGTCGTCCATGACCCTGTGGGAAAGATTATTAGTGGGCTTGTCGCTGTCAGCCTTCGTCTGCTTGGCGCTGCTGGTGCCGGCCATGGCGTCGGCGGCCTGCCTGGACGCCGACGCGCCCGATGCCACCGCCCCGGCCGCGGACGCTGCCACCAACGCCGCCGCCAACGCGCCGCTGCCGGCCGACCCGCGCATCAACTTGCAAACGCTCGTGCGCGACGCGCTCGATCGCAGCCAGGCCATCGGCGCGGCGCGCTTGCTGTCGGAGGCAGCGCTGTCCGATCTCGACGAAGTGCGTGCGATGACGCAGCTCCAGGCCAGCCTGCAAGCCGGCTTCGGGCCCGGCGGCACGCGGCAGTTGGGCGTCAACGAAACCTCGGCCGCGCAGCTGCGCGCCGGCATCAGCGTGAGCCAGTTGCTCTACGACGGTGGTCGTGCCGCGAAGCTCGCCGACTGGCGCAGCCAGCTGGCTGAATCGGCGCGGCTGGGCCACCTGTCGCAGCGCGAACAGGTCGCGATGACGACCGTGGCACTGGCGCTGGAGCGCAGCCGCTACCGGCAGCAAGCGGTCATCTACGGCCAGTACGTGCGCAAGATGGGCTGTCTCGTCACGGCGCTGGAGACCATCGTGCGGGCCGACCGCGGCCGCGCCAGTGAGCTGGTGCAGGCGCGCAAGAGCCAGCAGCAGGCCGAACTGATGCTCGTCGGCGCGCAAAGCGCCGGGCGGCAGATCGACGTGCGCCTGCGCCGCCTGGTCGGCGACGGGCTGCCGGGTGTCGAAGGCCTGTCGACCGTGCTGCTGGCGGTGCCCGAGTTGCCGCAGATCGTGGCCGAGGTCGATCAATCGAACGACCTGGCGTTGTTGGCCGCGCAGGCGAAGGCCGCCGGCCACTACGCCGAAGCGGTCGCTTCCGGCGGCAAGCCGCAACTGAGCTGGAGCGTCAGCGGCAGCCAGGCCCTGGCAGCCGGCGGCAGCCGCGGCAGCACCGCCAGCGGCAGCTACGCGCTCGGCGTGGCGGTGAACATCCCCTTGCTCAACCCCGGCCTCAAGCCCGCGACCGACGCGGCGCGCAAACGCGCCCAGGCGGCCGAGCTGCAACGCGCAGACGCGATCGAAGCCCGCCGCTTCCGCGCCGCCGAAGTGCATGACCAGACGCTGGCCAGCTTCGACCGCGCGCGCCGCGTCGGCGCGGTGCTGCGCGACAGCGAACAGGTGCGCGCTTTCACGCTGCAGCAGTGGCAGCAGCTCGGCCGCCGCAGCCTGTTCGACGTGATGGGGGCCGAGGCCGACCACTACAACCTGCGCGTGGCCTACATCAACGCGCTGCACGACGGGCAGCAGCTCAACGCCAACCTGCTGAGCCTGGGGCGGGGTGTGGCGCAGTGGTTGCAGTGAACGCGCGGGCCGAGCGCCTGGCCGCACCAAGCGGGCCCGCCATCCCCTCTGGGGATCGCGCGAGGTCCCCGTCGGGCGAGGGGCCAACATGAACATCGACGGACTGTGGGTCGCGCAGCGCAGCGACCTGCTGTACTTGGCCGGCCAGCCCGCCCGCTTCGACGCTGTGAAGCTGCTGTTCACCGACCCCGGCCTGCTCGACGAAGGCGCGTCGCTCGGCGTGCGCGGCGAGTTCCGCCGCCTGCCCGTGGGTGCCGACTTCCATGCCCGCGCGATGACAAACGCGATCACACGCGCCACCGCGCTCGATCTGGCGCTGACGGCCGAGCGTGAACGCCTGTGCCCCGGCCGCGTGCTGCAAGGCTGGGACTTCGGGGTCTTCTACCTGGCGCTGCTGCGGCTGTCGGTGGCCCAGCAGTTGGCGGTGCTGGTCGAGCAGACTTTCCCCGAAGCCCGCATCGGCCTGTTGCGCCCGTCGAAGCCGCAGCAGATGTACTTCGACTCCTTCGTCGTCACCGACATCGTCACCGCACGCGACCCGGCGCGTTTCGTGGTGGTCGATGCCTATGACACGGTGCGCTGGTATCGCGACGACACCACCGCGCTGGTCTTCGACGCGCCGACGATCGCCGCGCACATGGCCGCTGGCCGCATCACGGCCGTGACGCACGTGCCGACCTGCTTCTACGACCGGCCGTGGATCGTCGACGAAGTGGCGCGCGCGCACCGCGTCACGCTCGACCTGCCCAGCCCGCTGTGGGACGTGCCGGTGCACCGCGGCGGGCCGCTGCAACGGCCGATGGTCGATGTGCCGCCGAGCCCGACCACCCAGCGCTACCGCGAAGCCGCGCTGCGCGTGCTCGACGCGCACTTCAGCGATCTGCTGCCACTGCCGTTGCCGCGCCGCCAACAGATCGATGCCTGGGCCACCCGCTGCGCTTGGCAAGCCGCGAACTACGAAGCGCTGGCTGAAGGCCTGCATGGCCACCGGCCGCACTTCCTGCTCAGCGACCAGGACACCGGCCTCAACGGCCCACTGTTCAGCCTGGCCGATGCACTTGCCGCGCCGATCACGGTGATGCCGCACTCGGGGCACGCGTCGATGCGTCTGCCGCACGGCCGCCGCGTCCAGGTGGTCGAACGCCCCGGCTACGGTACCCAGCCGCGCACGCTGCTGGGCCAGGCCGTCCCGCTGCGCTCCGTGCGCTACGGCCACGCCTGCGAGCGCCAGCCGCACACCCGGCTGCGCGCGCTGTGCCTGATGCTCAACAGCCTGAACACCGAAGGCCTGAGCTACGTCGATGCCTTTGCATTGACCGGGTTCTACAAGCCACTGGCCGCGCTGTGCACAGCCGCCGATGTGCAACTGGTGCTGCGCCCCAAGCCCGGCGGCCCGACCTTGGGTCTGCTCAGTGGCGTGCTCGGTATCCCGGTCGAAGAACTGGTGCGTCACACCATTGAGCCCTTGCCATCGCTGGCCCAGCGCTGCGCCGCGGTGGTGGCCTTCGGCGAGCCGACCACCGGCGTCGCGCCATTCCTCGACGCCGGCAGCCTGGTGCTGCAGGTGCACGAACAGGCCTGGCCTGCTGACCTGCTGGCCTGCATGCCGTTGGTGGCCGACGGTGTGATCCCGCTGTTGGACAGCGCCGCGGCGCTGGCCTTGTTGCAGACGCTGCTGGCCGACCCTGCGCTGTTTCAGCAGCGGCGCGCGCAGCAGAACACCGCCTTCGACGCGCGCGCGGCTGGCGCCCACGCGCACCTGTTCGACTCCTGACCGCCGGCCGCTCGAAATACCGAGCCTTGTGGCCGGTTCTTGAGCGATCGGCGCACCGCGCAGCGAGCCAGACTGCTGCATCCCGAGAACCTTCTTTCTCGGCAGGCGTACTCGATGCTCAACCACAAGACCATCCTCGTCACCGGCGGCACCGGCTCGTTCGGCAAAGCCTTCGTGCAGACCGTGTTGCAGCGCTACCCGGGCGTCAAGCGGCTGGTGATCTTCTCGCGCGACGAACTCAAGCAGTTCGAGATGGCGCAACAGTTCTCGCCGCGCGAGTTTCCGCAGCTGCGCTTCTTCATCGGCGACGTGCGCGACGGCGACCGCATGAAGCGCGCCACCGAAGGTGTCGATATCGTCGTGCACGCTGCCGCACTGAAGCAGGTGCCGGCCGCGGAATACAACCCCTTCGAAGCGATCAAGACCAACGTGCTCGGTGCGCAGAATGTGATCGAGGCCTGCCTGGACTGCGGCGTCAAACGCGTGGTCGCGCTGTCCACCGACAAGGCCGCCGCGCCGATCAACCTGTACGGCGCCACCAAGCTGTGTAGCGACAAGCTGTTCGTGGCTGCCAACAACATCAAGGGCTCGCGCGACCTGCGTTTTTCCGTCGTGCGTTACGGCAACGTGATGGGCAGCCGCGGCAGCGTGATCCCGTTCTTCGTCGAGAAGCGGCTGACCGGCGAGCTGCCGATCACGCACCCCGACATGACGCGCTTCAACATCAGCCTGCAAGACGGCGTGGAGATGGTGCTGTGGAGCATCGAACACGCCTGGGGCGGCGAGATCCTGGTGCCGAAGATTCCGTCGTACCGCATCACCGACGTGGCCGAAGCGGTGGCGCCAAACGCCTCCCGCCGCGTCGTGGGCATCCGCCCCGGCGAGAAGCTGCACGAAGAGATGATCACCGCCAGCGACAGCCCGAACACGGTCGACCTGGGCCGCTACTTCGCCATCCTGCCCAGCGGCGGCGACTACGACATCGCCGACTACGCCAAAGCCATGGGTGGCCAGCGCGTCGTGCCCGGCTTCAGCTACGACAGTGGCAGCAACAGCGATTTCCTGTCGGTGCCGCAGCTGCGCGCGCTGATCGAGAAGCACGTCGAGCGGCCGTCGGTCGCGCACCACTGAACCTGGACCGGGCGCGGACATGAACGGACCTGTCGTCATCCTCGGCGCGCGCGGCCTGCTCGGGCAGGCGCTGGTGCGCGAATGTGCAAAGCGGGGTTTCGACGCCATCGGCATTTCACGCGCCACTGGCGTCGATCTGGCGGTGCTGCCCGACCTGGAACCGCTGCTGTCGCCGCACCATCCGGCGCTCGTCATCAACGCCGCGGCGGTCACCAACCTGGTCGACAACGAACGCCAGGCCGATCGTGCCTACGCGCTTCATGCCGGGCTGCCGGCCAAGCTGGCTGCCTGGGCCGCACGCAGCGGCGTGCCGTGGGTGCAGGTTTCGACCGACCACTTCTTCCACGGCGCCGCGAACGCGCTGCACGATGAAGCCGCGCCGGTGCGCCTGGTCAACACCTACGCACGCAGCAAACACGCCGGGGAGCAGGCGGCACTGACCAGCCCGCTGGCGCTCGTCACGCGAACCAACATCGTCGGCTTTCGCGGCTGGGCCGACGAGCCCACCTTCGTCGAGTGGGCCCTGGCGGCGCTGCGCGGCACACACACCTTCACGCTCTACGACGACGTCTGGACATCGAGCCTGAGCGCCGACCAGTTCGCCGCCGCGCTGTTTGACCTGCAAGCCACCCAGGCCACTGGCCTGTGGAACCTGGCCGCGCGCGAGTCGTCGAGCAAGTGCGAGTTCGTGCTCGCGCTGGCCCGTGCTTGCGGCCTGAGTGCCGCCCACGCGCACATCGCGCACCGTAACGCGCATGCGCAGCCACCGCGCGCCAACGCGATGGGCCTCGACGTCACGCGCGCCGAAGCGCGCCTGCAGCGCAGGCTGCCCGGCATGCAGGAAGTCATCGGCGCGCTGCGCGACAGCGCGCGCAGCGCCGCGTCAAAGTTCCATCAACCGAAGCTGGAGCAAAACCTTGCCGCTGCCTGTTGAACCGAGTGCCGTGAAGATCGCCGGGCGCGTGCTGGGTCTGCACGAGCCCAGCTACTTCATCGCCGACATCGCCGCCAACCACGACGGTGATCTCGAGCGTGCCAAGGCACTCATCTGGCTGGCCAAGGATGCCGGCGCCGATTGCGCCAAGTTCCAGCACTTCAAGGCCGAGAAGCTCGTCAGCGCGGCCGGATTCAAAGCGCTCGGTGCGCAGCAGGGCCACCAGGCGAAGTGGGACAAACCGGTCTTCGACGTCTACCGCGCCTACGAACTGAACCGGGCATGGAACGATGAGCTGGCCGCTGTCGCGCGCACCGCCGGCATTCACTTCATGAGCACACCGTACGACGACGATGCGGTCACGCAACTCACCCCGCTCGTGCCGGCCTGGAAGATCGGCTCGGGCGACATCACCTGGACCGATTTCATCGCCAAGGTCGCGCGCACCGGCAAACCGCTGCTGCTGGCCACCGGCGCGAGCACGATGGCCGACGTGGACCGCGCCGTGGCGGCGGTCGTCACCGTCAACCGGCAACTGGTGTTGATGCAATGCAACACCAACTACACCGGTTCGCTGGAGAACTTCCGCCACATCAACCTGAATGTGCTGAAGACCTACGCGCTGCGCTTCCCCGGGGTGCTGCTGGGCTTGAGTGACCATTCGCCGGGCCACGCTGCGGTGCTGGGTGCGGTGGCCTTCGGCGCGCGTGCGATCGAGAAGCACTTCACCGACGACAACGCACGCAAGGGTCCGGACCACGACTTCGCGATGAATCCTCGGTCGTGGCGCGAGATGGTCGAGCGCACGCGGGAGCTGGAAGCCGCACTTGGCGACGGCGTCAAGCGTGTCGAGGACAACGAACGTGAAACCGCTGTGCTGCAACAGCGCTGCCTGCGCGCGGTGGGTGCGCTGCCGGCCGGGCAGGTGCTGCGCGTGGCTGATCTCGAAGCGCTGCGGCCGGCCCCCGCCGGGGCGGCGCGTCCGCATGAATTGATGTCGCTCGTCGGCCGCGCGCTCGAGCGCCCGCTCGGCGCGGGCGAGGCCATCAGCAACGCCGATCTGGCCGTGCGAACGGTGTTGTCGTGATCGAAGGCCGGCTCACCGGCCTGCGCGCGATCGAGGAAGGCGACCTTGCGCAGTTGCTCGCGTGGCGCAACCGGCCCGAACTGCGGCGCTGCTTCCGCGAATACCGCGAACTGAACGGCACACAGCAGCGGCAGTGGTTCGACACCAAGGTCAACGCCGATCCATCGACGCGCATGTTCGCGATCGTCGAACTCAAGACGCAGCGCCTTCTGGGGGCCTGCGGCCTCTGCTACATCGACTGGGTCAACCGCACGGCCGACTTCTCGATCTACCTCGGCGCCGACGATCTCTACGTCGACGACTGCTGGGCTCCTGACGCTGCGCACACGCTGATCCGCTATGGCTTCGAAGAACTCGGCCTGCACCGCTTGTGGAGCGAGATCTACGCCTTCGACCGCGTCAAGGCAGCGTTCTTCGAGAAGTCGGGCTGGTTACTCGACGGCCGCCATCGCCAGACCCACTGGGCCGAGGGCGCTTGGCATGACTCGCTGTATTTCAGCCTTCTCTCGACGGACGCCGCGCGCTCATGAACATCGCCGTGATCCCCGCCCGTGGCGGCAGCAAGCGGATCCCGCGCAAGAACATCCTGCCGTTCGGCGGCCAGCCGATGATCGCTTACGCGATCGCCGCGGCGCGTGAATCAGGCCTGTTCGAACACGTGGTGGTGTCGACCGACGATGACGAGATCGCCGCCGTCGCCGAAGCGCACGGTGCGAGCGTGCCGTTCCGTCGCCCCAAGGAACTCGCCGACGACCAGACCGTCACCGTCCCCGTCATCGCCCACGCCGCGCAGTGGTTCGTCGACCGCGGCCAGCCGGTGCAGGCGGTCTGCTGCATCTACCCCTGCGTGCCGTTGCTGAAGGCCGAAGACCTGCGCGGTGCGCATGCGCTGTTCGTTGAACGCAACGCCGACTACGTCTACCCGGTGGTGGCCTTCCATTCGTCGCCGTGGCGTGGCATGCGCATGCCCGCGGGTTCGAGCGGCGGCCCGATGCAGTTCGTGTACCCGCAATTCGAACTGACGCGCACGCAGGATCTGGAGAAGATGTATTTCGACGCCGGCCAGTTCTACTGGGGCCGAACCGCAGCGTGGACCAGCGGCCTGCGCATGCACTCCAACGGCCACGGCTACGAAGTGCCGCCGTGGCGCGTGGTGGACATCGACACGCCTGACGACTGGCAGCGCGCCGAGTTGATCGCCCGCGCGCTGTAGCGTTGCTCAGAAGTAATATCGCCGCTCGCCGGTACGCCCGCACGAAATTGCGCCGTGGCATGGCTCCTTGCTAGGTGAACATCTTTTGCCCGGAGCCCACGTGCCAAAGGCGATGCGGTAGGTGCACGCGGCCGCCTGCAGCGGCCTGAGCGCCGGGGCTTCGTCCGAGTCGGCATCGCCTCGGCCAAGTAGCTCGACCCCTCCTCTTCGACGAGCACGCTGCGACGGGTCAGCAGTTCCCGGCACACGCCGCCGTCAAGCGAAAGGCAGCGCAGGTGGTTGTTCAGGTTGGCGGCGAAACCCATCCGTCACAAGCTCGGCTGGATTAGCGTTACCGCGCCGCTGTCGGCGTGCACGGCTTTCAGACCAGCCTGGCCTAGGAGCGTGGGCCGCAGATGGACGTCGGCTGCACAAGAACCCCACAGATGAGGGGTGCGCTACGCTTGAAGAACCATTCTTTGCCGCGCAGCAACGGTAGGTTCACAGAGTAACCTGCCAGTAGACGCAAGCCGGGAACCGCATGTCCAAGCGCATCGCCATCCTGCAATCGAACTACATCCCCTGGAAAGGCTACTTCGACCTGATCGCATCGGTCGACGAGTTCGTCTTTTACGACGATGTTCAGTACACCAAGAACGACTGGCGCAATCGCAACATGATCAAGACGCCGCAAGGGGTTCAGTGGCTCAGCATCCCGGTGGGCGCCTCCACGAGCCGCTTGATTCGCGAGGTGGAAATCGCCGAACCGGCAGTTGGCGCCCAGCACTGGAAGCGGTTGGTCGCCAACTACAGCCGCGCGCGCTGTTTTGCAGATGTGGCGAACTGGCTCGCGCCGCTGTACCTGGAGTCTTCGTGGAGGCGCCTGTCAGACGTCAATCAACGCTTTGTCAACGCCATTTGCGAAGCCATCGGCATTCAGACACTGCGCCGCCCGTCATCTGACTACCGGCTCGAAGGCGGCCGCAGTGCCAGGCTGGTGTCGCTTTGTCGCCAGGCGGGCGCGGGCGTGTACGTCAGCGGGCCGGCTGCACGCAGCTACCTGGATGTCGGCGCCTTCAACGAGGCCGGGATTGTCGTGGAGTGGTTCGACTATCAGGGCTATCCCGAGTACCCGCAGCTGTGGGGGGCCTTCGTTCACCAAGTGAGCATGCTCGACCTGCTGTGCAACTGCGGCGCACAGACACCGTTTTATATGAAGCATGTCCGTCCATGAAGCTGTCGATCGTCGCCACGCTCTACCGATCGGCAGACTGCATCGACGAGTTTCACCGCCGCGCGACGCAGGCGGCGGCAGGTCATTCGGGCGACGACTACGAGATCTTGCTGGTCAACGACGGGTCGCCCGACGCCAGCCTCGAGGTCGCCCTGGGGTTGGTCGACCGCGATCCCCGGCTTGTCGTGGTCGACCTGTCGCGCAATTTCGGCCACCACAAAGCGATGATGACGGGGTTGGCGCATGCCGGAGGCGACTTCGTCTTCCTGCTCGACAGCGACCTGGAGGAAGAGCCCGAGTGGCTGGCGCCGTTCGCCGGGCAACTGGAGAGCGAGCGCTGCGATGTGGTTTACGGTGTGCAGAAGACACGCAAGGGCGGCTGGTTCGAGCGCCGGTCGGGCCAGCTCTACTACGACCTGATGCCGCGACTGACCGGCGTCGAACTGCCGCAGAACATGATCACGGCGCGGCTGATGACCCGCCGATACGTCCAGGCGCTTTTGCGGCACGAAGAACGAGAGATCGACATAGGCGGCCTATGGGCCATTACCGGATTTGAACAGCGGCCGCATTTGGTGACCAAACACCACAACAGCCCGACCACCTACACCCTGCGGCGCAAACTCGATCTGTTCGTCAATTCGGTGACTTCGTTCAGCAACGTGCCTCTGATCGGTATCTTCTATGTCGGTATGTTGCTGCTGGCATTGGCGTTGCTGACGATGATCGTGGTCTTCGTACAGTGGATGTTTCTTGCACGACCCGTCAGCGGCTGGACCTCGTTGATCCTGTCCGTCTGGCTGCTGGGCGGCCTCATCATCTCTTTCCTCGGCGTCATCGGCATCTATCTGGCAAAGACCTTCTCCGAGGTGAAACGCCGCCCGTACACGATCGTGAAGGAAATTCATGGCCGACCTCCTGCCGCCTGAAATGCGCCAGCGCACGCTCGCGCATTACGCCGACAAGTTCGCCACCCACGGTGACACCCCCAAGGGCGTGGACTGGAACGGTTCCGAAAGCCAGCAGTTGCACTTCGATCAATTGTGGAAATTGCTGCCGCCAGGCGGTGCCTTCTCCATCAACGACTTCGGTTGCGGTTACGGTGCCCTGGTCAATCCACTGCTAGAACGCTTCCCGCAAGCGCGCTACCACGGCATAGACCTCAACGCCGCCATGATCGACACCGCCCGGCAGCGTCACGGCAGCCGGCCGGGAGTGACTTTCGAGGTCGCCGACCAGCCATCGACTTCCGCCGATTTCGGCGTCGCCAGCGGCGTGTTCACGCTGCGCCTCGGGCGCAGCGATACGCAGTGCGCCGCGGACATGCACCTCGCAATCGACGCGCTGGCGGCGACCAGCCTGTCCGGCTTTGCGTTCAACTGCTTGACCTCGTACAGCGATGTCGAACGCATGCGGGCCGAGTTGTATTACCCCGATCCGTGCGCGGTGTTCGATCACTGCAAGCGGCGCCATGCGCGCAATGTCGCGCTGCTTCACGACTACGGCCTTCACGCCTTCACTATCCTGGTGCGCAAGGACGGACGGGCGCCGACATGACGCAGCGCCCTGCCGACTATGCGTTCATCGCCGCCACCGTGCTGCTGTCGGTGTACGGGCAGCTGGCGCTGAAGTGGCGCATGGACCAGGTGGGTCCCTTGCCGGCGGGCTTCGGGCCGGCGTTGCGTGTGCTGCTGCGGCTGCTGCTCGACCCGGTCGTACTGTCCAGCTTCATTGCGGCGTTCCTGGCGTCGCTGGCGTGGATGGCGGCGATGACGCGTTTCGAACTGAGCTACGCCTACCCGTTCACCAGCCTGGGCTTCGTCCTGGTGCTGGTGCTGTCGGTCGGGTTGTTTGGCGAGTCGTTCAGCATGCACAAGGTCGTCGGTGTCGCATTGATCGTGTTCGGCACCTGGGTCGCGAGCGGGCGCGGCGCCGGATGAGCCGACGGACGATTCGGCGCGCGGGCGCCTTGTCACCCGTGTCGGCCGAGCCGATTCGCCGGACGGGCGCGTGGCAAGGGGCGGTCCGACGAGCCCGCGCGGCCGTGACGCCGGCGTGGCCGGTGCTGGTAGCAGCCACATTGCCTCTGCTGGCCTTCGTGCTGCAAGGCGGGATCGGCCTGGACCTGGCCGACGAAGGTTTTCTCTGGTACGGCGTGCAGCGTGTGCTGCAGGGCGAGGTGCCGCTGCGCGACTTCCAGGCCTACGACATCGGTCGCTATTACGGCGCTGCCGCCTGGCTGCGACTGGTCGGTGACGACAGCCTGTTGGCGCTGCGGGGCGGGCACGCCCTGGTGGCGGCACTGACGGTCGGCATCGCGACGGCGCTGGTGCGCGGCCACCAGCCGGCCGCTGCGGGCCGTCGCGGCGCGGCAGCGGTGGCAACCGTGATGGCAGGTGTCGTGTTCACCCTCTGGATGGTGCCCGACTACAAGGTGGCCGACAGTTTCGCGGCCGTGCTGCTGTGCGCCGCGCTCGCCGCGCTGGTCCAGGCACCGAGCGCGCGACGCCACGGCCTGTATGGCCTGGTGCTTGGCGTCTGCGGCATGCTCGGGATCAACCACGCGGCGTACGGTGTCGCCGGCTTCATGCTGTTTGCGGTTTGGCGACTGGCCGTGCAGCGCCAGGGCAGCGGTTGGCAGGAGATGGCTGCATTGGCCGCCGGTGCGTTTCTCGGCTACGCCCCGGGGCTCGCTTTTCACCTGTTTGTTCCCGGCTTCTTCGCGGCGTTCGTCGATGGCCTGCGACAGTTGGTCGAAGCCGGCACGACGAATCTCAAACTGCCTTGGCCGCCGCTGGACGCCATGCTGCAAGCGCAGCCGGACCGATTCACCGGGATCAGCAAGTCCCTACTGGCGCTGGCGTTCATCGCCACACCGCTGTTCTGGCTGGTCTGCGCGCCGTACCTGCTGCGCCGCGCCGACACGGCGGCGGTGACGCCACCGCCGGCGTTTGTCGCCGGCGCGCTGCTGTCGCTGCCTTACGCGCACTATGCGTGGTCGCGCGCCGACACGGCGCACCTCGCGGTCAGCGTGCTGCCGCTGTGCATCGCGATACTGAGTGCGCCCTGGTGGCCTCGGCAACTGCGGCTGCCGGTCACCCTGCTTGGTCTCGCATGGAGTGCGTTCATCGCGCTGCCGCTACACGCTGGCTTCGCAGTGCTTCGCGGCTACTCGATGGTCCCTGTCAGCGTGCAGGGCACCGCTTTGCAAGTGCGGCCGGGTGTTGCGGTCACGTTGAGGATGATCGAGGGACTGGCCGCCATCCACGCGACGCAGGGCCGCGCTTTCTACGCTGGTCCCTACTGGCCCGGCGCCTATGCGGTCATGGGACAACGGGCACCGGTGCACGAGATCTACGCGTTGTTTCCCGCCTCGTCGGTACGCCAGCAACGCGAGATTGCGAGGCTGGCCAGCACCGACCTCGGTTTTGCCGCGATCTCCTCGGATCGGGTCGACCGGCGCACCGACCTCGGGTTCGATCGAACCCATCCTCAACTCCTGGACTATCTGCGTCGCTGTCTGCCGTTGCGAAACGTCGTCCCCGCGACCGGGTCGAAGGTCGAGATCCTGCTCGCTGCCCCGGCCGGGGCCCAGACACCGCGTGGCAACTGCACGGCCGCCACGCCAGTGCCCGCTGGAGAGAGTCGATGAAACTGCATTCGGACGGCGAACAGAGACACGCCACCAGCACGCCGATGCTCCACCCACCGCGTGCGGAGCGGGTGCGCCCCACAACAGTCCCGTCGGTGCCCTTCAACCGGCCATTCATGGTCGGCACCGAACTCGACTACATCCGGCAGGCGCATGCCCGGCTGCAACTGGCCGGGGACGGCGAGTTCACCGGGCGCTGCAGCCGCTGGCTCGAGCAGCGCATCGGCTGCCGCAAGGCGTTGCTGACGCATTCGTGCACTGCAGCGCTGGAGATGGCGGCGATCCTGGCCGACATCCAGCTCGGCGACGAGGTGGTGATGCCGTCCTTCACCTTCGTGTCCAGCGCCAATGCGTTCGTGCTGCGCGGCGCCGTACCGGTCTTCATCGATATCCGCCCGGACACCCTGAACCTGGACGAAAACCTGCTCGAGGCGGCGATCACTGCGCGGACGCGGGCCATCGTCGTCGTCCACTACGCCGGCGTGCCATGCGAGATGGAAACCGTGATGGCCATTGCGGCGCGCCACGGGCTGTTGGTGATCGAGGACGCCGCCCAGGCGCTGTTGTCGACCTACCGCGGGCGGCCGGCAGGCAGCATCGGCCACCTGGCGGCGCTGAGCTTTCACGAGACGAAGAACGTGATGTCGGGCGAGGGCGGCGCGCTGTTGATCAACGACGAGCGTTTCGTGCAGCGGGCGCAACATATCCGCGAGAAAGGCACCAACCGCACCGATTTCGTCGCCGGCCGGATCGATCGCTACACCTGGATCGACATCGGCTCGTCGTACCTGCCTGGCGAACTGATCGCCGCCTTCCTGTGGGGTCAGCTCGAGGCAGCGGACAGCATCACAGACCGCAGGCTGGCCATCTGGCTGCACTATCACCTGAGCTTCGCCGAACTCGAACGCCAGGGACGGGTCGGCCGCCCGCTGGTGCCCGAGGGCTGCCTCTCGAACGGTCACCTGTATCCGCTGTTGTTGCCGGCGCATGTCGATCGACGCGACTGGATCGAACAACTGGCGCTGCACGGGGTGGGTGCGGTGTCGCACTACGTGCCATTGCATTCCTCCCCCGCCGGCCGCCGGTTGGGCCGCGCGGTAGGGGCGATGCACCACACCGAACGCCTGGCAGAGCGACTGGTGCGGCTGCCGCTGTGGCTGGGTATCGAGCCGGAACTGCCCCGCGTCGTCGACGCGGTGTGCGAACTTCTGTCGTGACCTGCCGCGTCTTGACGGCACGGCGGGTCACTCGATCGCCTTGACCATGTCCTCGACCACCTTCTTCGCATCACTGAACACCACCGTCGTCTTGTCGATGTGGCCGAGTTCGTTGTCCCCCCCGGGGTAGCCGCTGGCCGGCGTGCGCGGCCGGGTTCACGACGTCGTTGGCGCCCAGGATGATGGCCAGGAAAGATCCATGCGCCTGCTGGGCTGTGGCTGGGAAAAGCGCCCCGGCGGACCCGCTATTCGGCGTCAAGGCGGCGCCGCGCCTCGGTAGCCTGATGCCCGCATCTGGAGCGACCGACCGATCATGCAGCCCCGCCCGTTGTTCACCCACCTTCACGACACCCCCGCCGCCGACGACCCCGCCGGCAAGCCCTTCACGCACCTGCAGTACTGCGTGCGCTGCTGCATCCCGCAGACGCAGGAAGGCGTGGTCTTCGACGAGCTGGGCGTGTGCCAGGCCTGCCAGAGCGCCGAGCAGAAGATCCATATCGACTGGACGGCGCGCGAGCGGGCGCTGCGCGAAGTGCTCGACACCGCGAAAGCCAACGCCGGCCGCAACTACGACTGCATCATTCCCATCAGCGGCGGCAAGGACAGCACCTTCCAGCTGCACGTGCTGACCAAGGTCTACGGCATGAAGCCGCTGGCCGTGACCTTCAGCCACAACTGGTACAGCGAGACCGGTTGGTACAACCTGCAGAACTCGCTCGAGCAGTTCAACGTGGACCACATCATGTTCACGCCGAACCGCTCGCTGGTGAACCGGCTGGCCAGGCATTCGCTCTCGGGCATCGGCGATTCGTGCTGGCACTGCCACGCGGGTGTGGGCGCGTTCCCGCTGCAGGCGGCGGTGCGCTTCAACATCCCGCTCTTGATCTGGGGCGAGTCGATCGCCGAGAGCTCGGGCCGCGCGAGCTACCTGAACCCGGTGCGCAAGTTCGACCGCGAGTACTTCACCAAGGTCAGTGCCAAGCTCAGGCCCGACCAGATGGTGCGCGAGGATGGTGAATACAGCGTCTCGCTGCGCGACCTGCTGCCCTTCGAGGTGCCGAGCGCCGAAGAGTGCGAACGCGTCGGCGTCTTCGGCATCCACCTCGGCGATTACGTCTTCTGGGACGACGAGCGCCAGACCGAGTTCGTGCGCGACACCTACGCGTGGCGCGAGACGCAGGTCGAGGGCAGCTTCAAGCGCTACAAGTCTGCCGAGTGCGTGATGCCGGGCGTGCACGACCTGGCCTGCTACACCAAGCGCGGTTATGGCCGCGCCACCTTCCACGCCAGCCAGGACGTGCGCGCGGGGCTGCTGAGCCGCGACGAGGCCTGGCAACTCATCCGCGACAACGACGGCGTGCGCCCGGAAGGCCTGGACTACTACCTGAAGATCACCGGCATGAGCGAGGACGAGTTCTTCGCGACGCTGGAAAAGCACCGCCGGCCGGAGTTGAAGAACACCGTCATTCCGATCTATCCGAAGCCGGCGAAGAACGAAGAAGAACTGCTGCCGGTACCGCAGCAGTTGCAGCGCAAGTTCGGCACGTTGAAATGACCACCCCCGGAGCGCCTTCGGCGCTTCCCCCTGAAGGGGGCGGCGCCAGCGGGCCGGCAGAGCCGGATCCGCGGCCCCTGCTTGATGGGCGCTGGACCATCGCACTTCGGCCGCCGCTAGGCGGCATGGACAACTGATATGGCACGCATCGACTTCAGGCAGCAAGGCATTGGCGAGCTGCATGCGCTGCTCCAGCGCTACGAGATCACCCCGGGCGACATCGCGCTGCACACGATCGAACAGGTCTTGCAGCACGACCGCGAACTGCGCGCCTGGGCCGCGTTCGACGGCGAGAAGTTGATCGCCGCGTCACGCGACACCGCACGGCGGCTGTGTGCCGGCGAGCCGCTGCGCGCGCTCGAGGGCATCCCCGTCGGCGTGAAGGACATCTTCAACACCGCCGACTTCGCCACCCAGATGGGGAGTGCACTGTGGGCCGGGTTCACGCCCGGCAACGACGCACGCGCCGTCTTCAACCTCAAGCGCGCCGGCGGCCTGGTACCGGGCAAGACCGGCACCGCCGAGTTCGCGGTGCATACGCTCGGCGCCACGCGCAACCCGTGGGATGCGACGCGCACGCCGGGCACCAGCTCCAGCGGTTCAGCCGCGGCGGTGGCGATGGGAATGGTGCCGGTGGCACTCGGGACGCAGACGGCGGGCAGCATCGTTCGCCCGGCCAGCTTTTGCGGCGTCTGGGGCATGAAGCCGTCGTTCGGGCTGATCCCGCGCACCGGCATGCTGAAGACCACCGACAGCCTGGACACGGTCGGCTTCTTCGCCGGCCACGCGGCGGACCTGCGCACCGTGCTCGAGGCGCTGCGCGTGCACGGCCGCGACTACCCGCTGTCGCACGCGGCGTTGACCGATGTGGCGCGCCAGGCCGCGCCCACCGCACGCCCGTGGCGCGTGGCTTTCGTGCGCCCGCATGTCTGGCGCCACGCGCCCGGTTATGCAGTCAGCGCCATCGAAGTCTGGATGAAGCGGCTTGCCGCCGACTCCCGTTTCGAGGTCGTCGAACCGGCGCTGCCCGAAGAGATGGCCGAAAGCCACCCCGTCCACGCCACGATCTACAACCGCGCGCTGGCCTACTACTTCAAGGAAGAGTTCAAGAAGGCTGAGCTGGTCTCGCCGGTGATGAACGCGCTGATCGAAGCCGGCCAGGCGATCGGCCCCGGGGCCTACGAAGCAGCGTTGCAGCGCCAGATCGAGCTGTCGCGCACGATGGACCGTTGGCTGCATGACGTCGACGTGGTGCTGACCTTGTCCACAGCGGGTGAAGCGCCGCTGCGCCATGTCGAGGAACAGCCCGACGCCGCGCTGATATGGACCTTGACGCACCTGCCGGCTGTCAGTGCGCCGGTGTTCAGCTCGCCGCGCGGTTTGCCCGTCGGCTTGCAGATCGCGGCTCGACGTTACAACGACCCGTTGCTGCTGAGTTTCATCGACGAAGCCGTACAGCGCGGCCACCTGCCGGCACACAGCTTCGCGCAGAACTATGGCGACCGCGCCATCGCCGGCGTGGTGGCGGATGCCGGGGCGGATGCCGGGGCGGATGCCGGGGCCGAGGCCGCCACGGCCTGACCGACAGACGGACCGCCGTGTCGCTGCAACGCGTGCTCATCGTCGGCTGCGGCCAGATCGCCGGCGGCTTCGACGCCTCGCGGCCCCCGGCGTTGCCGCCGTTGACGCACGCGGGTGCGTACCGCCGCCACGGCAGTTTCGAGATCGCCGCGTGCGTCGAGCCCGATGCCGAACGCCGCGCTGCGTTCATGCACCGCTGGGGCGTGGCGCAAGGCTTCGCCAGCGTGCCCGAGGCTGCGGCCGCAGGCCCTTTCGACGTGGTGAGCCTGTGTTCGCCCACGGCGCTGCACGCCGCGCAGTTCGACGAGGTACTGGCGATGCAACCGCGCCTGGTCTTCTGCGAAAAGCCGCTGACGCCGACGCTGGCACGAAGCGAGCGCCTGGTTGCGCACGGTGAGACGGCCGGTGTGCCGCTGGCCGTGAACCACACCCGCCGCTGGGCGCCCGACATCTGGCGCCTGGCCGACGAACTGGCAGCCGGCGACTGGGGCACCCTGCGCTCGGCCGTTGGTACCTACAACAAGGGCGTGCTCAACAACGGCAGCCATCTGATCGACCTGCTGCACATGCTCCTCCGCGCCGAACACGGGCCGCTGCGCGTGCTGGCCGCGGGCCCACCCGTGGCCGACCACTGGGCCGACGACCCGACGATCCCCGCGCTGCTGCAAACCGAGAGCGGCGTGCCGATCCACCTGCACACCGCGCACGCTGCCGACTACGCCGTTTTCGAGCTGCAACTCACCACCAGCGAAGCCGTGATCACGATGGAGGACGGCGGCAGCGCGTGGCGTATCCGCCGCGTCGTGCCGAGCGCGGCCTTCGCCGGCTACCGCGTGCTCGACGCGGGCGAGCGCACGCCCGGCCGCTACGCCGAAGCGACGCTGGCCGCCATCACCAACTTGCACGACACCTTGACCAACGGCGCGCCGTTGCTCGGCACCGGCTGCGGCGCAGTGGCTGCACAGCGGGTGTGCGAGCAGATCCGCCGCTTGTCCGAACCCTCTTCGAACCCCGCACGACCATGACCACGACCGACAAGCTCGCTCCCCTCGGCGGCACGCCGAGACTCGCCATCTTCGGCGGCACGCCCGCCATCCCGCAGCCGCTGCCGCCCTGCCACGGCGTCGGCGAAGACGATGTCGCCGCGGCCAGCGAGGTCATCCGCAGCGGCGTGCTCAGCGGCTACATCGGTGCGCCGGGCGAGGCCTTCATGGGCGGCGCACGGGTGCGGGCCTTCGAAGCGCAGTGCGCGGCTTACTTCGGCGTCAAGCACGCGCTGGCCGTCAACTCGTGGACCTCGGGGCTGGTGTGCGCGGTAGGTGCGATCGGCATCGAGCCCGGCGACGAGATCATCACCACGCCATGGACGATGGCCGCCACCGCCACCGCCATCCTGCACTGGTGCGGCATCCCGGTCTTCGCCGACATCGACCGCCAGACCTACAACATCGACCCGGCATGCGTGGAGAAGCTGATCACGCCGCGTACCAAGGCCGTGATCGCGGTCGACATCTTCGGCCAGAGCGCCGACATCGCGGCCTTGCGCGCGATCTGCGACAAACACGGCCTGAAGCTTCTCGGCGACACGGCGCAGGCGCCCGGTGCGATGGTTGCGACGTCGCAAGGCCAGCGACAAGCCGGCACGCTGGCCGACATCGGTGGCTACAGCCTGAACTATCACAAGCACATCCACTGCGGGGAAGGCGGGGTGCTCGTCACCGACGATCCGCAGCTGGCGAAGCGCCTGGCGCTGATCCGCAACCACGCCGAAGCGGTGGTGCAGGTGGATGACCATGGCGACCCGGCGCAGCTGGCCAACATGCTCGGCTTCAATTTCCGCCTCGGCGAGATCGAAGCGGCCATCGCCGGCGTGCAGCTCGGCAAGCTGGCCGGGCGGGTCGAAGCGCGTCAGCAGGCGGCTGCCGAACTGAACGCCGGTCTGGCCGGGCTGCCCGGCCTGCACACCCCGTTCGTCGCGCCGGGCAACACCCACGCGTACTACATCTACGCGATGCAGCTCGATGCCAACCGCCTGGGCGTGCCGCGCGAGCGCATCGCCGAAGCGCTGAAGGCCGAAGGCGTGCCGGGGGTCGTCGGCAGCTACCAGAACCTGCACTTGCTGCCGCTGTTCCGCCACCGGGTGGCCTACGGCACGCGCGGCTTTCCTTGGAAGACGGCTGCGGGCGAGAGCACGGTCCACTACGGCCCCGGCCTGTGCCCGGTGGCCGAAGAGCTGCATCGCGAGAGCTTCCTGGGCCTGGCACTGGGCCAGTTCGCCCATGGCCCGCAGGAGACGGCGCTGGTCATCCACGCCTTCCGCAAGGTCTGGGCGAGTCTCGGCGCGCTGCGGCTGCCGTTGTCGGTGGCGGCATGAGTTCGGTCGACGGCTTCGCGCCGCTACCGCCCAGATTGAGTGGCGCGCGGGTCGCGCTGCGCGCCATGTCGGCCGCCGACATCACACCCGACTACATCGGCTGGCTGAACGACGGGGAAGTCGTGCGCCACTCGAACCAGCGTTTCCTGCGCCACGACCGCGCCAGCTGCGAGCGCTACCTGGCCAGCTTCGAGGGCAGCCCGAGCCTCTTCGTCAGCGTGCGCCTGTTGTGCACCGACGAGGCTGTCGGCACGCTCACGGCCTACCGCGACCCGCGCCACGGCACCGCGGACATCGGCATCCTGATGGGGCAGCAGCGGGTCTGGGGGCAGGGCCTGGGCGCCGAAGCCTTCGGGCTGCTGGCCGACTGGCTGGCGCGCCAGCGCGGTCTGCGCAAGTTGACGTGCGGCACCTTGTCGACCAACACAGCGATGCTTCGGCTGGCTGAAGGCGCCGGCTTTAGGCGCGAGGCCGTGCGCGCGAAGCAAGAGATCGTCAACGGCGAGCCGGCCGACATCGTCTACTTCGCCCGCTTCACGTCGTCCGTCTTGCAAGCCTCATCGGAGGTGCGCCTTGCTAACACGGCCTGAGTTGCCATCGCCGCTGGCGGTGGTGTGCCACGACGCCGGCGCGTGCAATGTGGTGCTGCCTTGGCTGGACCAGCCCGGGCTCGAACTGCGTGCAGTGATGCAGGGCCCAGCCGCGGCGCTGTGGCGGGCCAGATTCGGCGTTGCGGGCGCCGAACGGCACCCGCTTGTCGGTCACAGCCACCTGGTCGAACGCATCGACGACGCGCTCGACGGCGCGGCCATGCTGCTGTCCGGCACGGGCTGGGCCAGTGCGCTGGAGCACGACGCACGGCAGCGCGCGGCGCGGCGCGGCGTTCGCTCGGCGGCCGTCATCGACCACTGGGTCAACTACCCCGAACGCTTCGAACGCGCCGGCGTGGTGCAGTGGCCCGACGAGTTCTGGGTCAGCGACGCCGAAGCCGTCACGCTGGTCTGCCGCCACTTCCCCGGCGCCGCGGTGCGTTGCCACACCAACCTGTACCTTGAGGAACAAGCCGGCGCCATCACCCGCTGCAACGCGCGCGCTGGCGACGTGCTCTACGTGCTGGAGCCGATGCGCAGCGACTGGGGCCGCGGCACGCCGGGTGAGTTCCAGGCGCTGGACTACTTCGTGGCGCAGCGCGCGGCGGCTGGCGTCCAGCCCTGTGCGCCGGTGCGGCTGCGCCCGCACCCGTCGGACCCGCCGGGCAAGTACGAGGCGTGGATCCAGCGCCACGCCGAGGCCGGCTACAGCCTGGACCGCAGCGCCACGCTGGCCGCCGCGATCGGCCCGAGCGCCTGGGTCGTCGGCTGCGAGAGCTACGCGCTCGTCGTTGCACTCGCTGCCGGCCGCCGGGTGTGCAGCAGCCTGCCGCCCTGGGCACCCGGATGCCGGCTGCCGCACGCCGGCATCCGGCATCTGTCGCGTTCGGTGCTCACCCCGCGCGGTGCTTCGGCACGGGCCTGATCCGCCCCCCGCGACCGCCGGTCGGTCGCTCCATCAGCGCCGCAGTTGCCTTAGAGTGCGCGCATGAAGCCAGCACACACCCTTGGCGCCGTCGCGCTGTACCTCGCCTGCGGCAGCGTGTTCGCAGCCCCCACCTGGATCACCCTGAGCGACGACGCGCTCAAGATCTTGCAGCGCATGTCGCCGCAGGCGCAGGTGCTCGCCAGCACGCAGGTCAGCGTGACCGTGCCTGAAGCAGCGCGCAGCGCGCAGCTGCGCACGCGCCAGGAGACCGTGCACGCGGTCGAGGTCGACGACCTGTGGCTCGAGATGCTGTCGTTGATGGCCCACCGCGAACTGCAGCGCTGCGGCGGCTACGTGCACCACGCCAGCGAGGCCGAGGCCCGCGCCACGCTGCACCGGCTGGGCGGGCCGACGCCGCAGGCCGTCGGCCCGGCGCCGAGTTACGTGATCGGCAACACCAAGCTCGTCAACACCAACATGGCGCAGTTGCAGGCCAGCAACATCCTGGGCACCATTGAAAGCCTGGCCGCCTACCAGAACCGCCGCCACGACAGCACGCATGGCGCGCTCGCCTCGGCCTGGTTGTTCAACCACTGGTCGTCGCTGAAGCCCACGTCGCGCACCGACGTCAAGGTGACGCAGGTGTCGCACACCAACACGCCGCAGAAGTCGGTGTCCTTCGAGATCGCCGGCAGTGGCAACGCGAACGAGGTGGTCATCATCGGCGGCCACCTGGACTCGATCTCCAGCGGCCCCATCGAGACCGCGCGCTCACCGGGTGCCGACGACAACGCCAGCGGCATCGCCGGCATCACCGAGATCATCCGCGTGCTGATGAACAGCGGCTACAAGCCCAAGCGCACGCTGCGATTCATCGGCTATGCGGCCGAGGAGGTGGGCCTGCGCGGCTCTGCGCAGATTGCCCAGACCTACCTGAGCACCCAGAATGGCGTGGTCGGCGTGCTGCAACTCGACATGACGGCTTTCAACAGCCCGAACGACACCCAGGAGATCTGGCTCTACACCGACTTCACCAACGCCGAGCAGAACCAGTTCCTGGCCAACCTGGCGGCCTTCTACCTGCCCCAGGTGGCGGTGGGCTACAGCGCCTGCGGTTACGGCTGCTCGGACCACGTGTCCTGGCACAACCGGGGCTTCCGTGCGTCGTTCCCGCACGAAGCCAGCAACAGCAACTACAACATGGCGATCCACACCATCAACGACACCACCGCCACCTTCGGCAACACTGCCAGCCACGCCTTGAAGTTCACGCAACTCGCGTTGGCCTACGCGGTGGAGCTTGGCGGCAAGGGCGTGGCCAGAAGTCAGCCGCCGATCCCCATCCCGGCGGCTGCAACCACCGCCGTGCTGGCGGGCCGCTAGGGCCGAAGACCGCGCTCCCGCCCGGTCGTCAGGCGGGCCGGCTGCCCGTGCGGCCTTCAAACAGCGCGTTCAGCTCACCGGCCGGCGTGCTGCCCGCCAGGCCGTCGAAGCGGCCCTCGGCCGCCAGTGCCCGGGCGCCTCTGTAGAACGCGGCCCATGCCGCACGCGCCAGCCCGCCGCCCAGGCTGATACGGCGCACGCCGCATGCCGCGAGCTCGGCCACGGTGAACACACCCGCCGAACCGCAGACCACGTTCAGCGGTCTGGGCGCCACCGCGGCCACGGCTGCAGCCACCTCGTCGTTCGTCTTCAGCCCCGGGGCAAACAGGACGTCGGCGCCGGCATCGGCATAGGCGCGCAGCCGCGCGATGGCTTCGTCCAGCGAAGGCCGGCCGCGGATCAACCCTTCGGCGCGGCCGACCAGCAGCACGTCGTGGCCACTGCGGTCGATGGCCCGGCGGGCCGCTTGCAGCCGGGTCAGCGCCTCGTCCAGCGGCAGCAACTGGCCGCCGCTGAAGTCCTCGACCGACAGGCCGGCCACACCGGCTTCGATCGCCATCGACACGCTGTGGTCCACGCCGCCTGTTTCTGCAGCGAAGGCGTCTTCGAAGTCGGCGCTGATCGGCAGATCGGCCGCGCCGACGAGCGCGGCCAGGTGGTCGACCACCTGCTGCCGCGTCAGGCCGCCGTCGGGCCTGCCCAGCGCCCACGCCAGCGCGGCACTCGACGAGGCCAGCGCCTTGAAGCCCAGCCCCTGCAGCGCGAGCGCGCTGCCCACGTCCCACGGGTTCGGGATCACGAAGCAGCCGCTGTCGTGCAGCGCGCGGAAGTTGCGGCGCTGGTCGGCCAGCGTGGGGCGGTCGGTGGGGGTGCTGGACATGGAGACTCCTCGGTCTTGGCAGAGACCGACGATCTTGCCGCATGCGCAGCGCCGCAGCGTCAGTGGCGGGCGGCCGCGCCCGCCGCGGCAAAGCGCTCACGCACCGCCGCAAAGGCCTGCATGTAGTGCGGCCAGCCGGTGTCGCGAAAAGCGCGCTTGAGCGCGTCGCTGGCGAAAGCGTCGTGCGGGTGTTCGCGCAGGCGCGAAGCCGACCAGCCCATGCCGAAGGGGTCGTACGGCATGCTGCGCCAGCGCGGTTGCGTGGCCAGCAGCAACGAAGCGGCGCGCTCTTGCAGGAAGACCTTGCGCTGAGTGCCGGTCGCACCTTGCGGGCCGGGGTAGGTGGTGCGGTGGGTGAGCTGCTCGCGCAGCGCTGAAGGCGGCCCTTCGCAGACGGCGAACAGCGCTTCGTTCAATTGCAACCACTCGCGCCAGAACGTGGGCCGGGCGACGAAGTAGTTGCTGAAGCAGACCTGCCGTGCGTCCATCACCATTTGCCGCAGCGGCGCCGGGCGGCCGATGTGCGTCAGGAACGCGCCGTAGGCATCGATCAGCCCGCGGTCGAAGGTTTCGCCCTGCTCGAACACGTTGAGGAAGAACGCACCCATGTCGGGCTGCGGGCTGAACAGCAGCACATCGGAGCGCGCCGCGTGGGCGGCGACGAATTCGCGCGTGGCTTCGTGCGACAACCCGGTCTTGGCAGAAAACTTGGGCGAGAAGAAGCCGTAGAAGGCCTCTTCGTCGAGTTCGGTCCCGAGCAGGAAGTTGCGGATCGGCCAGTACTCGAACCAGTCCGGGCGTTCGTTGCGCAGGTTGTCGAGCACCAACCAGCCGGGCGCGACGGCGTCGCGCACCTGCGACGAATAGGCGATCAGGTGCAGGTGAATCGGGGGCACTGGCGCGGTCGCTGACATGCACCTGAGTGTGCGCACGTCGGCCCGCCCGCTCGGCCGGAAAAGCGCCGGGGTCGCTGTGCTGTTCTGTCTGAAGCGAGGGGCAGTGGTCTCAGGTCCTCAGGTCCTCAGGGCTTGCCCGCGCTGAACTCGACCAGCTCGCGCCCTTCGACGCGGAAGATCGTTCCATTGTTCAAGCGCGTGCGGATCTCGTGCTTGACCTCGCGTTTGGCGGCCGGCGACAACCAGATGGTCCGTTCGTGGCTGCTCGAGCCGTTCGTCGTGTCGTTGATGGCGTTGCCTCGGGCCTCGAGCCGCAAGGTGTCGAAGCTGCCGGCAGCCGTCTGCACGGTCTCGGCGGCCGCCACGGTGAAACTCAATGCATAGCGAATCTTCCAGCCGTTGGGCCAGACCATGCCCTCGGTGCACTCGAACTTCATGCCCACTTTCAGCGGCCACGGATAGGCACAGCCGGCGTCGTTGGTGGTGATCGTCTTGCCGCGCCGGTTGGGTGCTGCTGCGTCGACCAAGAACTGCTCGCGGTGCACGGCCTTCGTGGTGTCGCCCCGCCACGTGGTTTGCACGCTGCGGCGCGAGTCGATCCAATAGTCCGCTGCGTCGATGGCGGTGACGGTCTCGGTCCAGCGGCCGGTCTCGTTCTTCGTCAGTAAATCGGTCTCGCGAAAAGCCCAGCGGTCGCCCAAGGCAAAGGTCGGCAGTGACATCTCCTGGGCCGACGCGGCTGCGCAACACGCGGTCAGCGCCAATGTCGTCAGCAGGGCGGGGAAACGTGGGGTCATGGCGTGCCCTTTCGGCGATGCAGAGCCGGCATGGCCCTTTGAGTGCATCGTCGGGCACGACCGTTAGTCAAGCGTTAACTGTCGTGTGACCGACCTGCACACTTCCCGGGACATCAACCCAGCGACCTCGAAACCTGTTGTCTGCCCCGGCGTCCGACCGACTATGCCCGGTCGGTGGCGCGCTGCGACGAGTGGCGGATCAGGGGGGCGCGGGCGGGTGCGACGCCGCCGACGTTCAGGTCGGGTGCGGCGCGCCCAGCAGGCGCTGGAACTCGGCCGCAGGCACCGGCCGGCTGAACAGGAAGCCCTGGTAGCGGTCGCAACCCAGGGCCTGCAGGCTGATGCGCTGGGCCTCGGTCTCGACGCCTTCGGCGATCACCGACATGCCCAGGTTGTGCCCGAGGTCGACGACGCTGCGCACGATGGCCAGGTCGGCCGCACTGCCCGGCAGGTCCATCACGAAAGATCGGTCGATCTTCAATTCGTCGAGTGGAAATTTCTTCAGGTAGCTGAGCGACGAATAGCCGGTGCCGAAGTCGTCGATGGACAGCGCGAGACCCAGCGCCTTGAGCCGCAGCATCAGCCGCATGCCGTGTTCCACGTTGTCCATCAGCATGCTCTCGGTCAGCTCGACGATCAGCCGTTCGGGCGGCAGCCCGGCGTCGAACAGGGCGCAGCGCAGCACCTCGCACAGGTCGCCGGCGACGAACTGCTGCTTGGATACGTTGATCGCGATCTTCAGGTCGTGCCCGGCAGCGACCCAGCCCGCAGCGTCGCGGCAGGCCTGCTCGGCGACCCAGGTGCCGATGGCGGTGATCAGGCCCAGTTCCTCGGCCAGCGCAATGAAGCGCCCCGGTGCCAGCAGCCCATGCTGCGGATGGGCCCAGCGCACCAGCGCCTCGGCGCCCGAGATGCGGCCGTCGGCAAGGTCGATCTTGGGCTGGTAGTGCAGGCGCAGTTCGCCGCGCGCGGCCGCGCCGCGCAGTTGCGCGCCCAGGGTCATGCGTTCCAGCGTGCGCGCGTTCAGCTCCTGCGAGGCGTAGGCCACCGCGCCGCCACCGGTCTGTCGCGCGTGGCTGGCGGCGCGCTCGGCGCTGCGGCGCAGGGTCTGCGCGTCGTTGCCGTCGGTGCCGAACGCGGCCACGCCGAGCCACACCGCCGGCACCACCTCGTGCATGCCGATCACGACCGGCTCGCTGAGCCGGGCGATCACGCGCCGCGCTTCGGTTTCCAGGCTGTCCGCATCGAGCAGCCCGCGCACGACGAGCCCGAACCGGTCCACCTCCAGCCGCGCCAGCACGGGATCACTGCCCTGGCCGGTTGCGCGCTTGCGCGCAACGGCGGCGGGATCGACGAGCCGGCCGAGCCGCCGCGCCAGCCTCAGCGCCAGCTCGTCGGCGGCGGCGGGGCCCAGGGTCTCGGCCACTTCGCGCAGCTGCGGCACCTCGATGCTGAAGAGCGCTCCGGAGTGCACGAAGCCGTGGCTGCCGGCCAGCAGCTCATTGACGAAGCGCAGGAAAGGCCGCGCGTTGGGCAGGTCGGTGACCTGGTCGCGGTTCATCAACCGCTGCGTGAACTGCTGGAAGGCCAGGGTGTTGCGCACGCGCAGCACCAGCTCGCTGGCGTCCACCGGCTTCGACAGGAAGTCGGTGGCGCCCAGCTGCAATGCACGCAGCTTGGCGTCGGCCCCGGCGGCGGCGGTGAGCACGATCACTGGCGTGTAGCGCAGCGCCGGGTCGGCGCGGATCGCCGCCAGCACGTCGAAACCCGACAGCTGCGGCATCATCAGGTCAAGCAGCACCACGCCCGGGTCTTCACGACGCAGCAAGGCCAGCGCCTCGCGCGGATCGTTGGTGGTGACGAAGTTGGTGTAGCCGGCGTCTTCCAGATGGGCTTCGACCAGGGCCGTCATCAGCGGCTCGTCGTCGACCAGCATGACCTTGGCGTCGAGCAGCGGCGAGCGTGGTTCGGCCGCCACCTCGGGCGCCTCACCGTCCAGTGGCGCCGGCCCGGTATGCAACCAGACGTCGTTCTTCACGCCGTGAGTTCCTCGGCGGGCTGGCGTGCCGCCGCGTCGCCCAGCCGCACCCGCTGTGCCAGCGCCTGCAGCCGTGCCAGCTGCGCGGCCATCGCGGCCAAGTCGCCGATCTTGGCGGCGTCCTCGATGGCCTTGGACGGCTCGAAGAAATCGTCGAAGCCCATGCTGCCGCCTGAGCCCTTGAGCCAGTGCGCCTGGGCCGCCACCTCGGCCAGGTCGCCCGCCTCCAGCGCCGCCTGCAGGCGCTGCAGGCGCGGGCCCAGCTCGCGCACGAAACCCTGGACGATGCGGGCCAGCCGCGGGTGGCTGGCCAGGCGCGAGACGAGCGGCTCGAGCACGTCTGCGGCCGACATCGATGTCGTCGGCAAGGGTGTGGCAGCCGCCGCGATGGCGGGTTCGACTGGCTGTTCGACCGCCTCGCCATCGAGCCAGCCGGCCAGGGCCTCCAACAGCGCGTCGCGGTCGATCGGCTTGGTCTGGTAGCCGCTGAACCCGGCTTCTTCCAGTTCGCGCTCGAAGCCCTTCATCGCATTGGCGGTGAGTGCCACCACAGGGATGGTGCAGCCGCGTTCGCGCAGCCGGCGCGTCGCCGTGGCGCCGTCCATCACCGGCATCTGCATGTCCATCAGCACCAGGTCGTAGTCCGTCTGCGCCACGCGGTCGAGTGCGACCTGGCCGTTTTCGGCTTCGTCCACGCGCAGGCCCACTTCTTCCAGCAGCAGGCGCACCAGGCCGCGGTTGTTCTCGCCGTCGTCGACCACGAGCACATGGCGGTCCGGGAAGCGCCAGTGCAGCGCCACCGTGGCGCTGGCGGGTTCGGCCTGCAGGCGCAGCGCCTCGGGCGCGAGCAGCGGCTGCTGCGCCAGCTCGCCGGCCGGCAGCCAGACGCGGAAGCAGGTGCCGTGGCCGTAAGTGCTGTGGGCACTGATGTCGCCGCCCATCGCCCGCGCGAAGCCGCGGCTGATGGTCAGGCCCAGGCCGGTGCCGCCGAAGCGCCGCGTCGTCGATGCCTCGGCCTGCACAAAGGGCTCGAAGACCGCTTCGAGCTTGTCGGCCGGGATGCCGATGCCGGTGTCGATGATCTCGAGCAGATAGCGCGACGCGTTGCCGGTCGCGTCCAGCGCCAGGCGCACGCTGACACCACCCTTGTCGGTGAACTTGATCGCGTTGCCGATCAGGTTGGTCAGGATCTGGCGCAGCCGTGCCGGGTCGCCGCTGATTTCGGCCGGCAGCGCCTGCGGAAAGTCCAGCGTCAGCGCCAGGCCCTTGTCGCGCGCTCGCTCGTCGAGCGTTGCAACGACCTCATGGGCGACGCGGTGGGGGGCGTAGGCGATCGACTCGGCTTCGAGCCGGCCCGATTCGACCTTGGACAGATCGAGGATGTCGTTGATCAGGTTCAGCAGGTGCTTGCCGCTGCTGTGGATGATGCCCAGGTGGCGCGCGGCTTCGGCGTCCTGGCGCAGCGGGCTGCGCCGCAGCACGTCGGTGAAGCCGATGATGGCGTTCATCGGCGTGCGGATCTCGTGGCTCATGTTGGCCAGGAACTGGCTCTTGGCCTCGTTCGCGGCGTCGGCCTGGTCCTTGGCCGTCTGCAACGCCTGGCCGCGGCGTTCGAGCTCGGTCACGTCCTGGAAGCTGATCACCAGCGCTTGCAGGCCGCCGCGGTCGTCGAGCAGGGGCGAGCAGTTGGCGCGCAGCGCGAAGCGCTTGCCGTCGGCGCGCGACACGGTCAGCGCCACGTCGTGGGTGCCGCTTCGTTCGCGCATCGCCTGGCGCCAGGGCAGGGCGGCGCTGTCCAGCGCCTCGCCGGCGGCGCCGCGCCAGCCGAAGTCCGATGGCGAACGGCCGACCAGCAGCGCCTCGTCGACACCGAGCAGCTGGCTGCTGGACTTGTTGGCCAGCACGATGCGGCCCTTGTTGTCGAGCACCAGCAAGCCTTCGGTCAGCGTGTCGTAGGCGGTGCGTACGCGCGCCGGCACGGCCCGCGAGGGGTCGAGTTCACGCAACATGCGCTGCAGGTAGAGCATGAAGGAAAAGATCCCGCCGACGAAGACGAAGCCGGCCAGCTTCAGACTCGGGTCCTGCAGATGGGCCTGCCAGCCCGGCAGGCTGCGCAGCGGCTCGAAGGCCAGCTCGACATGGCCCCACGGGGCGCCCGACAGCCACACCGGTACCGTCATGGCGCGGTCGGAGAACGCCACCGGCCCGCTGCCGGGCCAGGCCTGGGCATGGGCGTCGGTGGCGACGAAGAGTTGGCCGTCGTCGCCGCGCACACCGATCGAGCGCAGGCCGGCATTGCGCTTCACGATCACCTCCAGGCTGTCGTGCAGGGCCTGTGGGTCGACGCTGTCGAGCTGGGCCGACAGGGCCAACGCCACGGTCTCGGCCAGCGACGCGCGGTGCTGACGCGTCATGTTCTCGGCATCCGGCACCAGGCCTAGGTAGCTGGCCCCGAAAACCAGGCCCACGGCCAGGCCGGCCAGTCCCATGGCGAGGTGGATTCGCGTCTTCAGGCGGCGCAGCAGTTGCAAGGGATTCATGCGGTCGTCTCCTGGATCGCGGGCTTCGCGGGCTTCGCGGGCTGCGCGGCCGGGGTGGCCCTGCCGGACCCGGCGCGGTCGTCGGGTGCGTCGTCGAACAGGCGTTCGATTTCGTCGTCGGTTTCGCCATCGCTGCCGACGGCCTGGGCGCGCTTGACCGCGCCGGCGGCCGCCAGCACCGGCAGCGGGTCCACCATCTGCCAGGCCGGCAGCGCCGACAGCATCGAGCTCATCAGCACGCCGCCGCGCACCAGCCAGACGACATAGCCCACCGACAGGCTGCCGACGGTGGCGACACCCGAGGCCATGGCCGTGCGGTGCAGTTCGCTCTGCGCCTGCAGGGCATGCTGCAACTGATCGAAACCGCGTGCCCACTCGTCGCCGCGCAGCAGGGTGGCGCTGCCGCCAAAGCTCAGCGTCGCGAACTGCGGCACCACGCTCTCGGCCAGCACGGCGTCGCTGCGGCTGCTGCTTTGGCGCAGGTCGGCGGAGACGGCCGTGCCGGCAGGCTCGGGCGCTGCCTCGACGGCGTCGAAGCGCGGCGTGGGCGCCGGCTCTTCGGCCGTGGGCGGGGGTAGCGCGGCGCGCGGCGGCGTCGCGACAGCGGCCCCTTCGGCCTCCACGGTCTCCTCGGCCGCCGGTTCGTCGGCCGGCACGGCGGCCACTTCAGGCGCCGCCACCAGCGTGACATCCGGCAACGCCGGGTTGGCGGGCGTTTCGACTTTGGGTTCCGCAGCGGGAACCGGCGATGGTGCGGGTCGGGTGACGCGCAGCGTCCCGTCGACCGCGGCGCTGGCGCCAGCATCGTCGCTGGCCGTGACGCGCACGGCCCAGTCGCCGTCTGCACCCAGCGGCGGCGTGGCGTCGAAGGCGCCGGTCGCCGGGTCGAAGCGCAGCCAGGCGGGCAGCGCGCTGCCGTCGGCCAGCCGTGCCGACAGGCGCAGCGTGTCGCCGGCATCGGCATCGCTGAAGAGACCGGCCGGCAGCACCCAACGGGCGCTGGCGCTGGCGCCGGCCTGTGCCGATTGCTCGGGCAGCACCCCGCGCAGGACCGGCGCGTCGTTGACGTTGGCTACCGGCGCGGTCGGTACCGCCTGCAGCGTCTCGGCGGTGCCGCGCCCGTCAAGGTAGCTGACGACCAAGCCGACGCGGGCGCCGACGTCGGCGTCGCCCGGGGTGTATTCAGCGCCCCTGGCACCGTCGATGGCGACGCCGTCGCGAAGCCACTGGAAGGCGAAGGCCCCCAGCCCGTCGGCGTCGCTGATGGCGCCGGTGTCTGCGCGCAGGGGCTGGTCTTCGACGGGGCTGCCGCTGATCGCCGGCAGGCCGACGGGCGCAAGATTGACCGCGGTGATCGCCAGCGTCGGCGCGCTGGCCAGCTGCTCGGCCGTGCCCCGGCCGTCGACGTAGCTGACGACGACGCTCAGCCGCGCTCCGATGTCGGCGTCGCCGAGCAGGTAGGTCGCCTGCGTCGCGCCGGCGATCTCGCTGCCATCGCGGCGCCATTGGTAGGACATCTGACCCAGGCCGTCGTCGTCGCGAATGGCGGAGGGGTCGACGCGCAGCGACTGGCCGCGCGTTGCCGAGCCCAGCACGAACGGCAGGCCCGTGGGCATGTCGTTGATGTTGGCGATGGCATCGGTCGGCGCGCTGGTCAGCGACTCGCCGTTGCCGTGCGCGTCGGTGTAGGCCACGCGCACGCTGATGGCGGTGCCGACGTCGGCCTCGTCCAGCACATAGCTCGCACCGGTGGCGCCGCCGATGGCGCTGCCATCGCGCAGCCATTGGTAGGCGAAGCTGCCCACGCCGTCGGCATCGCGGATGCCGGCCGTGTCCACGACCAGCCTCTCGGCTTCCCGTGGCGTGCCGACGACCAGGGCCTGGCCTTGCGGCGCATCGTTGACGTTGGCCACCGGCGCCGTGGCTGCCGAGCGCAGCGATTCGACAGTCCCGCGTCCGTCCACGAAGCTCACTTCGACGCTGAGCGTGCTGCCGACATCGGCGTCACCGAGCCGGTAGGTGTCGGCGGCGGCGCCGGCGATGACCTGGCCGTCGCGCAGCCATCGGAAGTTGAACGGACCCAGCCCATCGGCATCGGCCATACCGCCAGTGGTTACCGTCAGGGTCTGGTCCTCGACGGCACTGCCCGTGAGGGTCGGCCGGCCGGTGGCGGCATCGTTGAAGCTCGCGATGCTGGCGGTTGCCGCGCTGCTCACGGCCTCGCCCGTGCCCTGGCCATCGACATAGCGCACGACCACGCGAACAACGGCGCCGACGTCGGTCTGGGTCAGCACGTAGCGTGCTCCGGCGGCGCCGACAATGTCCACGCCATCGCGCTGCCATTGATAGCTGAAGGCGCCGAGGCCGTCGGCGTCCCCGATCGACGAAGCGTTGGTGTTCAACTCGGAGCCCCGGGTGGCCGAGCCGGTGATCACGGGCAGGCCGGTCGGTGCGTCGTTGACGTTGAGGACCACGCCGGTCTGTGCGCTGGTCAGCGTCTCGACGGTGCCTTGGCCGTCGGTGAAGCTCACCCGCACGCTGATGCGCTGGCCGACGTCGGCATCGCCCAGGGTGTACGTGGCGCCGGTCGCGCCGCTGATCACGCCGCCGTTGCGCAGCCACTGGTGCGAGAAGCTCAGCGTCGTGGGGCCGTTGACGTCGCTGATGCCGCTGGTGTCGGCACTCAGGGTCTGGTCTTCGGTGGCCGCACCGGTCACCAACGGCAGGCCAGTCGGCGGGTCGTTGACGCTGACGACCGCGCCGGTCTGTGCGCTGGTCAGTGTCTCGACGGTGCCTTGCGCGTCGGTAAAGGCCACCTGCACGCTGATGGACTGGCCGACGTCCGCATCGCCCAGGATGTACGTGGCGCCGGTGGCGCCGCTGATGGTGCCGCCGTTGCGCAGCCACTGGTACGAGAAGCTCAGCGTCGCGGGCCCGTCGGCGTCGGTGATGCTGCTGGTGTTGACGCTCAAGCCCTGGTCTTCGACGGCCGTGCCGTTGATCACCGGCAGGCCTGTCGGCGCGTCGTTGATGTTGAGCACCGCGGCGGTCTGCGTGCTCGTCAGTGTCTCGACGGCGCCGTGGGCGTCGGTGTAGCTGACACGCACGCTGATCAGTTGCCCGACGTCGTTGTCGGCCAGGGTGTAGGCCGCCCCCGTCGCGCCGCCGATGGCGCCGCCGTTGCGCAGCCACTGGTACGAGAAGCTCAGCGTCGTGGGCCCATCGGCGTCGCTGATGCCGCTGGTGTTGGCGCTCAGGGTCTGGTCTTCGGTGACCGTGCCGTTGATCACCGGCAGGCCCATCGGCGCGTTGTTGACATTGAGCACCGCGGCGGTCGGCGTGCTCGTCAGTGTCTCGACGGTGCCTTGGGCGTCGGTAAAGGTCGCCCGTACGCTGATGAACTTGCCGACGTCGGCATCGCCCAGGGTGTACGCGGCGCCGGTCGCACCACCGATGCTGCTGCCGTTGCGCAGCCACTGGTACGAGAAGCTCAGCGTCGCTGGGCCGTCGGCATCGCTGATGCCGCTGGTGTTGACGCTCAGGGTCTGGTCTTCGGCGACCGTGCCGTTGATCACCGGCAGGCCTGTCGGCGCGTCGTTGACGTTGAGCACCGCGGCAGTCTGCGTGCTCGTCAGCGTCTCGACCGTGCCGTAGGCGTCGGTGTAGCTGACGCGCACGCTGATGAGTTGCCCGACGTCGTTGTCGGCCAGGGTGTGAGTCGCTCCCGTCGCACCACCGATGGCGCTGCCGTTGCGCAGCCACTGGTACGAGAAGCTCAGCGTCGCGGGCCCGTCGGCGTCGCTGATCCCGCTGGTGTTGACGCCGAGGGTCTGGTCTTCGGTGACCGTGCCGTTGATCGCCGGTAGGCCGGTCGGTGCATCGTTCAGCGCCACTACCGCGATGCTGCGGCTGACCGGCGCGCTGGCGCCGCTGGTGCCGTCGGACAGCAAGACGCTGACGCGGCGCGTGAGGGTCGAAGGCGCGTCGGACACGTTCGAGAACACGACCTTTTGCAACAGGGCCTGCACCGCTGCCGGTGTGGCGCTGGCGTTGAGCATCACGGTCAGCGGCGTGGCCCCGTCGGTGCCACCGGTCATGCTGCCGATCGCCACGCCACCGAAGCTGATCGTGCTGCCGCTGACACCGATCTGGCCGGCGCCGGTGCCCACGTGCAGAACCGCGAGCCGGTCGTCGGCGCTGGCGCTGTCGTCGATGTAGACGGTCAGCTGTCCGCCAGCCATGTTGGGGCTGTCGCTGTCGCTGACGGTGGCCAATGGGGCGACGGCCACTGCGGTGCCGTTCTCGATGAAAACCGGCGTGCCCGCGCCCAGCGTCACTGCAGGTGCTGCGGAGCCGCCCTGCACGAGGGCGATGCCGTCGGGCCGTTCAGAACCTCCACCGGTCAAGCCCAGGTCGGCGCCGCGCATGAACATCGTGGCCGTACCCACGGCGCCCACACCGGTCTGGGTCAGGTTGAGCACAAAAATGTCGCCGTCCTGTACGGCCAACAGGTTCAGGCCGGCCAGGTTGTCGCCATCCTGCGAAATGAGCAGTTGGCCTGCGCTCAGGCTCTTGCCGCCGATCACGGTGTCCTGCTGCACCAGTTCGACGCCGCGGATCTTGTCGTTGCCCAGGTTTACGCCCAGGCTGGCGCCGTTGACCAGTTCGGTCAGCGTGCCGCCAGCCGGGTCGGTGCCCACATTGGTCGGGCGGTACAGCCAGATGTCCTTGTCGTGGCTGCCGCTGCTGAAGGACATCAGGAAATCGCCGGCCTGCAAGGCGGTGCCCGCGATCGACAGCGGCGTCTCGACGAGGGCGAAGTCGCGCACGTCATTGTTCACGCCGGTCGGGTTGGTGAACACGACGGCGAAACTGCCGGCGCTGTAGTCGCCGGGCGTGGTGGGGCGGAAGCGCACCACCTGCTGCTTGTTCACGGCCACGCCGCCGAAGGTCTCGTTGCCGTCGACCGAGAACAGCACGTCGCCGGCCTGCACGACCACCGCATTCACGGTGCCGATGGTCACCGTGCGGCCGACCACGTGCAGGCCGACCAGGTCGGCGCCGCCGTCGGCGGCCAGCGCATTCAGGTTGAACACCTGGCTGAAGGTGCCGCCGTTGGTGCCACTGCCCAGCACCAGATTCGGGTTGGTCAGTTGCACGACCTGGCCCTTGTTCCAGCTCAGTCCGCCGCTGGCGGGCGAGGCCGTGGTGTTGCCTTCGGTCGACAGCCACAGCCCGTCGCTGGTGACCGAGATGGCGACGAGGTCGGTATCGCCCAGGGCGCCGCCGCTGCCGCTGCCGCCCTGGTCGTTGCTGACCAGGCTCAGGCTGACGCTGCCGGTGAAACCGGCCGCCGGTGCGAAGACCAGGCCGTCGAGCGCGGTGTTGACACTGGCCAGCGTGCCGCTGAAGGTCATCGCGGCACTGGCATTGGCGCCGCTGCTGAAGCTCAGGCCCGCCGTGCCGTTCAGCGTCAGCGTGCCGCCGCTGACCGTCAGCGTGATCCGCATCGGGCCGGCGCCGAGGTCGACGTCCGATACCGAGAGACGGTTGCCGTTGGCCGTCGAGAACACCAGCGACGTGTTGCGCGCGGTCGCCTGCGACCCCGGCACGCTGTTCTGCGGGGCGTCGTTGAGCGGCGTGTAGCTGATCGTCGCAACGCGCGGGCTGGAGGTGCCCTCGTCATCGCGCGCCCTGACGCTGAAGCTGGGCGCCACTTCGTTGCCGTCGTCGACGAATTGGACCTGGCCCGCGCTGAGCTGGCTGGGGGTGAACTGGGTGATCGGCGTGCCGGCTGCGGTGCTGAGCTGGAAGTAGCCGCCGCCGACTGCGGTGATCTCGAAGCGGCGACCGCCGCCGTCCCAGCTGACGTTGAAGTTCGACGGCGCCAGCGTGACGGTCTGGCCTTCGGTCAGCGTCATTGACGCGCTGTTCAGGCTGGGGCCGTCCAGCGCGTGCGACCAGGCCTGCTGCGTCGACGCGCTGATTGCCGCGCCGGTCTCGATGGGGCCGGTGGCCTGTTCGAGCACCCAGTTGCCGCCCGACGCGGTGGCGCCGGTGCGGTCGACCGAGGCCGCGACGTCTGCGCCGCTGAGCGCGGCCAGGTCGGCGACGAGCCCGCGGCCGATGTCGGTGGCTGCCAGGTCGCAACCGTAGAGCAACAGGTCGGCGTCCGCGGCCAGCGCAGCCGACCAGCCCGCCAGTTCACCGGCGCGCCGCAGCACGGTGTCGGCGTCGAGCTGCACCCGGCCGAGCTGCAGCACGCCGTCGCTGCCGTGGCTGATGACGTGCACGGCGGCCACGTCTTGTCGGCCGGCCAGCGTCTGGCTGATCAGTGCCAGCGCATCGTCGCCGGCGCCGAAGCCGACGATGTCGAGCGGTCGGCCCGCCGCACGCTGCGCCTGCAGGTCGGCCAGCAACGCGTCGGCATCGGCCAGGCCGGTGTCGATGAAGACGATCTCCTGCCCTCGCGCCTGCACGGCGGCGCCGGGGGCGGCCAGCAGCGCGCCGTCCAGCGGCGCATGCAGCGCCGCGTCCATCCCGCCGCCGGCCAGGGCCAGCGGCGCCATGTCGGCGGAATGCAGGATGCGTTCCTCCAGCGCCTCGGCCAGCGGTGCGGCGGCGTGGCGCGGGACGGGTCCGGCCCGGCAGGGACGGTCAGGCAGCGGCATCGTGGCGGCGCGGCGGGCTGAGCGGCGGGGCGGCGAGGCGGGTCAGCGCGACGGGCCGCGGGCCGCGGTGGGGGTCAGGCGCGCGGTCGACGGCGCCGGCGCGACCGCGGCCACCGCCTCGGCCTTGCAGCGCAGCCCGGCCGGCAGGCGGTGGCCCGGGTTGGGCAGGCTCAGGCGCACACGGAAGCTGTTGCTCGCCGGGTCGAGCACACGGTCGACGTGGCGAACGGTGGCGTTGACGGGGGCGGCGCCGGGCAGCTCGGGCTGGATGCTGACCGTGTCACCCGGTGCCAGCGTGCCGTATTGCGCCGTGGGCACCAGCAGTTCGACGCGCAGCGGGTCGATCACGGCGACGCGCATCAGCGGCCGGTCCTCGACCCGTTCACCGAGGTTGACGAAGCGTTCGACGACGACACCGGCGAACGGGCTGTTCAGCGTGCGCAGGGCCAGCTGCGCGGCAGCGACACGGCGCTCTTCGCCCCAGACCTCGCGCTGCGCGCGCACCTGGCTGAGCTTCTGCGCCGCCAGTTCGTGTTCGCCGCGCGCCAGGTCCAGCGCCTGGACCGAGACGAAGTTCTGCGCCACCAGGGCCTCGGCACGCGACACCTTCTGGCGTGCGAGCTCAAGGCTGGAGGTGGCAGCGCGCACGTCGGCGTCGATGCCGGCGCGGCGCTCGGCCACGCCCATGTTGGCGCGCTCGACGTCGGCCTTCAGCGACAGCAGCGGCTGGCCGGCGCTGACCTGGTCGCCACGCTCGACATGCAGCTGCTGCACCAGGCCGACGACCTGCGAGCCAATGTCGGCGACGCGGTCGGGCTCGATCAGGCAGCCCAGCGGTCGCGCGGGCGCCGCTGCGCCCGGGGGCGCGGCGAAGGCCGTGCCGGCCAGGATCAGTCCGGCGGCCCCGAGAAGGCCAGCCGCGCGTCGCTGTCGCGGTCCTGCGCCACCAGTGCGGCGCGCAGGGCCGCACGCCGGCGTTCCTCGCACCATTGCTGCCAGCGCAGCGACAACGCAGCCAGCCGCAGGCTGGCCGAGGCGGTCGTGGGTGTGTTCCATGGTGTGTCCTTATCGGCCGAAGGCGCCGGCACTTGAAAGGGGTCCGCTTCCGCACTGCCGGGCCGGCAGCGCCAGTGCTCGGCACTGCCCGGCTGGCCACGGCGTGCCGCGCGGCCGGCCAGTTGCCGGTCCAGCCGCCGCGAAGGGTTGTGCTGGCAATTCAGCACATGCAGGCCGCCGGCGGCCAGCGCGGCGGCGTCCAGCGTGATGTCGGTGCCGCGGCCGGCCATGCGCGTGGCCACGGTCACCTGCCCGGCGCGGCCGGCGGCGGCGACCACGGCGGCCTCGTCGGCGTCGTGGCGCGCGTGCAGCACCTGGTGGGCGCGGCCGCGTGCGGCCAAGCGCGCAGCCACCGCCTCGGCCGCAGCCACGCTGTCGGTGCCGACCAGCACCGGCCGGCCGGTCGCCGCCAGCGCGTCGGCCCGTGCAGCAGCGGCTTCGTACAGGGTTTCGGGCTGGTCGAAGACGCGTGGTGCCAGGGTCCGGCGGCGGCCGGGCTGGTGCAGCGGGATGCGGCACACCGGCAGGCCGTAGACGGCGCGCAGCTCAACGCGCGCTTCCCACAGCGTGCCGCTCAGTCCGCCCAGGCGCCAGTAGCGGCGGAAGAAGCGCTGGAAGCTGGTGCGCGCCACCGTCTCGGTCTCGTCCGGCGGGGCCAGGCCTTCCTTCAGCGCGATCAGGGTGTGCAGGCCGCGCGACCAGACCCGGCCCGGCGCGGCGCGACCGGTGACCTCGTCGAGCACGACGATCTCGCCGTCGCGCACCAGGTAGTGCGCGTCGCGCCGGTACAGGTGCAGGCCGGCCAGCGCCGTCTGCACCGCCTCGCGCCGGTAACGCGGGCGCTGCCAGGGCCCGCCCAGGCCGGCGGCCAGTTCGGCCAGCCGTTCTTCGCCTTCAGGCCGCAGTGCGGCGTGGCGGTTGACCTCATGCAGCAGGTAGTCGTGGCCGGGGCGCAGCCGCCGCGCCAAGGCCAATGCCTGCCACAGGAAGGCGCGGCGCGCCGCCTGCGGCACGCCGCGCGACAGGATCAGCGGCACCTCGGCCTCGTCGAGCAGGATGCTGTCGGCTTCGTCGATGAAGGCCCAGCAGAGGCCGCGCATCACCGGCTCGGGCAGCGCCTGGCCCGCCAGGTGCGCTGCCGCGACGGCGCAGGCGCCGGCATCAGCGCCGGCCTGGCGTTCGCGCAGGTGGTCGAAGGCCAGGTCCTTGGCGGTCGCATAGACGATGTCGGCGCCGTAGACGGTGCGGCGTGCGCCTTCGTCGTCAGCGCCGGGGCGGGCCGCCACGCGCAGGCCCAGCGCGGCGTAGAACGGCGCCAGATCGGCGGCGTCGCGCGCAGCCAGGTAGTCGTTGGCGGTGACCACGTGCACCGGCACGCCGGCCAGCGCCGCCACCGCGGCGGCCAGCGCGATGGCCAGGGTCTTGCCCTCGCCAGTGGCCATCTCGGCCAGGCGCTGGTCGAGCAGGGCCAGCGCGGCCTGCAGTTGCGTCGGGCGTGGCGTGAAGCCCAAGGTGGCGGCGGCAGCGGCACCGGTGAAGGCCAGCGCGGCAGCGGCGGTCTCGGCGTCCAGGCCGTCGCGGCGCAGGCGGTGGCGCAGGGCGGCGAGTTCGGGGGCCGTCGCTGGCTGGCCACGGCGAGTGGCCAGCGCCTGTTCGGTCGCGCGCAGCGCTCGCGCAGCCAGCCCGCCGAGGCGCAGCCCCTGCCAACCGCGCCAGGGCGGTGCGCTGTCGGCGCTGCCACGCTGCGGCCACGGGCCCCACAGCGGGCCGGGCCGGGGCAGCAGGCGGGCGATCGGGAGGTTCACGTTCAAGCCCCAGCAGCCAGGCCCTGCACCACGCGACGGCGCAGCGCCTGCAGCGCCTGCGTGGCCAGTGGCGCCCAGCCGCTGTCCAGCCGCACCCAGGCGCGTTCGCCCAGCCGTGGGGCCGTGGTGGGCGCGGTGTCTGAGGGCACGTCCAGCGTCACGTCGAGCAAGAGCACCGGCTGCAGCGTCTGCAACCCGTCCTTGTCGCGCGGGTCGGTAGCGATGGCGCCGCCGTGGCGGTCGCTCAGGGCCGCACTGGGCAGCCGGCCAACCGCGCCCACGCCATCGCGCAGCAAGCGCGCGCTGTGCAGGTTGCCGGGGTCGGATCGCAGGCGTACCCCCACGTGCGTGGGCGGCTCGCGCAGGCCCTCGGCTTCGGGCAGGGCGACGCGCACGGTGGCCGGCTCGCCGGTCAGCACCTGCCCGACGAGACGCCCGCGCGGCAGCCAGGCGCCTTCCAGGTCGGCAGCGGCCGGCAGTGCCACCCGCCCGGCGACACCGGCGCGCAGCGACAGCGCGTCGACCCGCTGCTGCAGCCGCTGCAGGGCCCCCTGCGCGGTGGCCAGCTCGGCCATGGCATCGCCGGCGTGGGCGGGCTCGGTCGCGCCTGCCGCGCGCTGCGCGCCGGGCGGCAGCAGGCCGAAGAGTTCGGCCTCCAGCGCCGACACGCGGGCGGTCTGGCGTTCGAGCTCCGCGCGCAGTCGCGGGTTGGCCAGTTTGAGCACCGGCGTGCCCGCCTCGACAACCGCGCCGTCAGTCTGCAGCACGGCCTCGACAAAACCTTCTTCCTCGCTGCGCAGCTGCGCCTGGTCGGACGGCCAGACCACGCCCTGCAGCACCGTTCGCTGCGGCAGCGGCAGCCACAGCACGACGGCGGTCAGCGCCGCCGCGCCGGCGCCCAGCCGCCGCCACCGGCGCGCGCTGCCAGCGTGTGCCAGCGCGGCGCGGCGCAGCGGCTGCGCCAACCGCCAGGCCGGCATCAGCCCGACCTGCCAGCCCAGCAGCAGGGCAGCCACCCAGCCCAGCACCGAGGACACGCTGCCCAGCCACACCACGGCAAAGCCGGCCACCAGCAGCAGCATGGCCCAGGACAGCGGCGCGTAGGCGACGAGCCAGGGGGTCTCGCCGGGCGCCACCGGCAGGGGCTCGGTGCCCGGCAGGCGCAGCAGGCGGCGTGAGAGGAACAGCGTCCACCAGCGCCGGCTGCGCGGCGCCAGGTTGGGCAGGTCGAGCGCGTCGCTGAGGATGTAGTAGCCGTCCAGCCGCTGCAGCGGGTTGGCGTTGAAGAGCAGGGTGGAGACGCCGGTGATGAAGAGCACGACGAAGGCGGTGTCGCGTGCCACGCCCGCGTCCAGCCACAGCCACAGCGGCAGGGCGACGGCCGCCAGTGCCAGCTCGGCCATCATGCCGGCGGCGCCGACCAGGACACGCTGGCGCCGTTGCACGAAAGCCGCTGCCGCCGAGGCGTTCAGGTAGGGCACCGGCAGGCCCAGCATCAAGGTGATGCCGGCTTCGCGGACGCTGCCGCCCCAGCGCTGCACGGCCAGCCCGTGCGACAGCTCGTGCAAGGCCTTCACCGGCACGTAGACCAGGGCGGCCAGCAGCGCATAACGCGGCGTGGCCAGCCAGTCGCGCCCGTGTGCCCAGAGCGTGGGGCCGTGCTGCGCCGCCAGCAGCAGCAGCGCCCCCACGGCCAGCGCCCAAAGCGCCGCGCCCAGCGGCGAGAAGAGCGCGCGGCCGAGCGTGGCCCAACGTGCCAGCAGCCGCGCCGGGTCGCCCAGCGGGATGCGCCAAGCCAGCAGGCTGCGTCGGCCGGCCGGCTTGTCGAGCGTGTCCTGGTGCGCCAGCAGGCGTTCGACATCCGCCCCCGGCCCGGCGCGCAGCAGGCCGGCGTCGCGCAGCTGGGCCAGCAGCTCGATCAGCTCGTCCTGGGTCGGCGGTTCTTCGGCACGCGCCAGCGCGGCATCCCACAGCGCCTGCACGCTCAACGTGCCGTCCAGCCGTGCCGCCAGCCGCCAGGCCGACGGGTTCAGCCGCAGGCTGCGCCCGCCTGCCGGCTGGTGCAGCACGATCCAGGTCTGGCCGCGCACCTGTTGCCGGCGTACGGCCAGGCTGTCGGCCAGCTGCGGGCACAGCGGGGCCACACGGTGCCAGCGCGGGCTGTACAGGCTGCTCATGGCCGGCGCGGCTTCATCGCATCAAGCCAGCCAGGCCCACCAGGCCAGGCGCAATCGGTCGGCGGCACGGCCCAGCCACACCCACAGCGGCGGCCGGTGGCCGACCACCAGCTCGGCACGGCCGAGCAGCCCCGGCCGCAGCGCCGGGCCGGGCGCGAGCAGCCGCGCCTCGACCTCGAACGCGTTGCGGCCTTCGACCGCACGCGCCATCGGCGCGACGCGCTCGACCACGATGTCCTCGCCCTGCCAGGGCAGGGCGCTCAGCGACAGGCGGCCATGCTGCCCCGGCTGCACACGCGCGATGTCGACCTCGTCGACCTCGACGATGACGCGGTAGCCCTGGGCGCTGGCCAGCGTGATCAGCGTGTCGCCCTGGCGCACCGGCGCGCCGATCGATTGACTGAGATCGCCGGCGATGACGACGCCGTCGAAAGGCGCGACGATGCGGCCGCGACCCAGTCTGTCGTCCACCAGCGCCAGCTGCGACTGCGCTTCGGCCACGCGCGCCATGGCGGTGGCGGCGCCGACGCGGTCGGTACGCGCCATCGCCGAGGCGTAGGCGTTCTCGTGCTGCGCGCGTTGGCTGGCCCAGCGTTCACGTTCCAGGCGCAGGTCGTCCTCGAGCAGGTCGAGCAGCGGTGCGCCTGCGGCGACGCGGTCGCCCGGGCGCACGTGGGCGGTCTTGACGAAGCCGTCGGTGGGTGCGGCCAGCACGCGCTGCTGCGCGCCTTCCAGCCGCGCGCGGCCGCCGACCTCGTGCGACAGCGGCACCAGCGCCAGCGCGGCCAGCGCCAGGGCCCCGGCGGCCACACCGCGGCGGCGCAGGCGTTGTTCGGGTTCGCGCAGGCGGTGGCCGGCGGCGCGCAGCGCGCCGAGGGCGCGGCGGTGCCAGGGCTTTTCGGCGCGCTGCATCCAGTCCAGCGCCGGGCCGGCCAGTTGCAGCAGGGCTTCCAGCCGCAGCAGCGTGGCCCGGTCGATGGGCGAGTCGCCCGTGGATTCGATGCAGACGGCCGCGGCACAGCCGCCCGACCGCCCCAGCGGCAGTACAGCCACGGCGCCGCCGACGCTGCGCTGCAGTTGCTGCAGCTCGAAGTCCAGGCCGCCCTCCTCCGGGCCGGGCGCCGCGGCGGTGGCGGGCCAGACCGCGCTGCGTCCCTGGTCCAGCGCCTCGGCCATCGCGCCCAGCACGTGGTCGCGCCAGGGGCTGGCGACCTCGACCCGTTCGGCCCCGCTGCTGGCCAGCAGCCGCAGCGGCTGCGCGCTGCCCGGTTCGGCCAGCGCCAGACTGGTGCGTGCAACGCCCACCTCGCCCGCCACGTTGGCTGCCAGGTCGGTCACCAGCGACTGGGCCGCGGCGCGCAGCGATCGCGCCTCCAGCAGCCGGGCATACAGCGCCAGCGCGGCAGCGCAGGCGCCGGCATCGACGCTGGTGTTGGTGACCAGGGTGCGTGCCAGCCTCATCGACGACGCCGTCGCGTCAACGGACGGCCGCAGCGCGGCGGGTCCGCCGGGAGGCCAGGGCTCACCCATGGCGCGGCAGCAGCGGGTTGGAGAACAGGATGAGGGCGTGCATGGTGGACAGCCCCGCTGGGCGGGGCACAGGCCAGCCATTGTTCGGGCCCCGCGTGCAGGGCCAGGGGCCAAACAGACGACCGATCGCGGTGCTGTTCGAGCGTCAGTCGGGTGGCGTATCGGCCACCCGCCGTTCAACCCGCGAGCAGTTCCCCCAACGACCGCGCGACGACCTTCGTCGCCCGGCGCAGATCCATCAAATCGATGTGCTCGTCGGCCCGCTTCGCATGGCTCTCAAGAACCGTTCGCGGCCCGCAGCCGTACAGCACCGCCGGAATGCCGCGCTCGCAGAACAAGCGCGCGTCGGTGTACAGCGGCGTGCCGGAGGCCTCTATGGTTTCGCCGAACACGGCGCTCGCGTGCTTCGTGAAGGCATCGACCAGCGGCGCATTGCCCGGCAGCGGCTTCAGCGCATGGGCCAACAGGATGCGCTTGATCTCGACCGTCACGCCCGGCGATTCGGCGACCGCCGCTGCGATGACCCGACGGAGATGGGCCTCGACCTCGGCCGGGTTCTCTTCAGGAATCATCCGCCGGTCGAGCTTGAGCACGACCTTGCCCGGCACGACGTTGGTGTTGGTGCCGCCCTGGATCAGGCCGACGTTGAGATACGGGTGGTTGATGCCCTTGACGGTGCTGGTGATCTGCTGGTTCAGCACATTCTGGTGGTACAGCTTGTTCAGCACCTTCGTCGCCGCCTGCAAGGCGTCGATGGCCGTCTCGGGCACCGCGGCGTGGCCCATCTTGCCGTGCACCGTCACTTCCATCTGCAGGCAGCCGTTGTGGCCGGTGACGACCTGGTAGCTGAAGCCGGCGGCGATCAGCAGGTCGGGCTTGATGACTCCCTTCTCGAGCAACCAGCCCGGGCCGAGTTCGCCGCCGAACTCTTCGTCGTAGGTGAAGTACAGCTCGACCGCACCGTGCTGCGGGGCCAGCACCGCTTCGATGGCGCGGGTGGCGAAGGTGTAGGTCGCAAAGTCGCACTTGCTGACCGCGGCGGCGCGGCCGTAGAGCTTGCCGGCCGACACCTCGCCGCCATAGGGGTCGTGTGTCCAGCCTTCGCCGGGCGGCACGACGTCGCCGTGCGCGTTCAGGCCGATGGTTCTGCCGCCGCTGCCGTACGGGCGGCGCACGACCAGGTTGGTGAGGCTCTGCAAGCCGGCTTCTTGCACGGCGGCGGTGGGTACCGCGTGCTTCTCGGCGGTGAAGCCGAAGACGCTCAGCAACTCGGCGGTGCGTTCGGCATGCGGCGCGTTGTTGCCCGGCGGCGTGTCGGTGGGCACCTGCACCAGGGCTTGCAGGAAGCGCACCTCGTCGTCGAAGTGGCTGTCGATCCAGGCGTCGAGCGCCTTCAGTTGGTCGGGGTTCATGCGTGTTCGCTGGCCAGTTGTTCGAGCAGGTGCTGGAAGGCGCGCACGCACAGCCCGGTGTCGTGGTTGGTGATGCTTTCCAGCGGGTTGTGGCTGATCCCGGCGTTGAGGCCGCGCATGAACAACATCGCCTGCGGCATCGCCTCGTGCAGCTTCATCGCGTCGTGCCCGGCGCCGCTGGGCAAGCGAAACACCGGCAGGCCCTGCGCTTCGACGGCGCGCTCCCAACGTTGCTGCCACGCGGGCGCGCTCGGCGCTGCCGCAGCGCGCATCGTTTCTTCGAGCTTGAAGGCGACACCGCGGCGTGCGCAGATGGCTTGCAGTTCTGCACGAATGTCGGCGGCGCAGGCATCGCGGGCCTGGTTGGTCGTGGAGCGGATGTCCAGGCTGAAGCTGCAGCGGCCCGGCACGACGTTGATCGAGCCCGCCGGCACGTGCAGCATGCCCATCGTCGCCACGAGATTCGGCTCGCGCGCCGCACGCTGCTCCATGAACAGCGCCAGCTCGGCCACCGCACAGGCGGCGTCGCGGCGGCGGTCCATCGGCGTGGTGCCGGCGTGGCTGGCCATGCCGATGACTTCGCCGACGTAGCGCACGCTGCCATTGATGCTGGTGACCACGCCCAGCGGCAGGTCGATCTCACTCAGCACCGGGCCCTGTTCGATGTGGACCTCGACGAAGCCGAGATACGTCGCGGGGTTGCGTTCCAGCTTCGGGATGTCGGCCACGCACAGGCCGGCGTGCTCCATCGCCTGGCGCATCGACACGCCGTCGGCGTCCTGCTGATCCAGCCAGGCGGGATCGAACTGACCGACCACCGCCCCGGAGCCGAGAAACGTCGCCTTGTAACGCTGGCCTTCTTCTTCGGCGAAGCCGATCACCTCAATGCCGAAAGGCAGCCGGCGGCCCGTGCGGTGCAGTTCGCGCACACACAGCATCGGCACCAGGATGCCGAGCCGGCCGTCGTACTTGCCGCCGTTGCGCACGGTGTCGTAGTGGCTGCCCGTCAGCAGACTTCGGGCGTCAGGTGTGGCGCCGCGGTATCGGCCCACGACGTTGCCGACGGCGTCGATCTCGACCTCGTCGAAGCCGCAATCGGCACGCATCCAATGCGCCAGCCGCTGCGCGACGGCGCGGTGCGCATCGGTCAGGTAGGTCACGGTCAGCTCGCCGCGTTCGGCATAGCCAGGGTCGCTGTGTGCGGCGAGCCGTTCGGCCCAGTCCCAGACGTCGTTGCCCAGCGTGAGTACTTCGCCGAACTTGTCGGCCAGCCGGATCTCCGCGATGCGGTGGATGTTGCGCAGGCTCTCGGCGAGCTCGTAGTCCGGGTGATGGCCCAGCCGCCGTGCAAAGGTGTCGATGATCTCGGCCTTCGGCAGGCCGAGCCCACGCGGGCCGCGCACGGCCAGGATGAACGGGAAGCCGAAGCGTGCGTTGTAGTCGGCGTTCAGTTGCTGGATGCGGGCGAACTCTTCCGGCGTACAGCCGGTCAGGCCTGCCTTTCCTTGTTCGTTCGTGCTCTCCGCGGTCAGCGTCTTGCTGACCATCGCCTTGCCGGCCAGTTCGGGGTGGGCACGGATCAGCGCGAGCTGTGGGTCGACGCCGGCTTCGCGCACGGTCTGCACCAGCGCCAGCTTCAGGGCCGCCAGCGAAACGAAACCGGCGGGCGGGCGGCGGCTCCACGCCGCGTCCGCAATCCACGGCGAATGTTCATAGACCCCATCGAGCAGTGCCGTGAACTCGGCCCGCGTCGCGGTGTTGATCTGCGTCAGCGTCAGCACGGCTCTCACTCCCAGACAAAGGCGGTGGCGGCATCGAAGGGATGCACCTGCTTCCAGTGCCGCGCGATGTCGATGCGGCGGCAGATCCAGACGTCGGCGTGCGACTGCACGTGGTCGAGAAAGCGCTGCAACGAACCGATGCGGCCGGGCTTGCCGAGCAGCCGGCAATGCATGCCCACCGACATCATCTTCGGCCGGTCCAGGCCGTTCGGGTCGCCTTCCACGTACAGCGCATCGAAGCTGTCGCGCAGGTAGTTGAAGAAGTGGTCGCCGGTGTTGAAGCCTTGCGCCTGCACGAAGCGCATGTCGTTGGTGTCCAGCGAGTAAGGCACGACCAGGTGCTCCGCCTGGCCGCCGTCGGTCTTCTTCACGTTGAACCAGAACGGCAGGTCGTCGCCGTAGTAGTCGCTGTCGTACTCGTAGCCGCCTTGGTCGACGACCAGCCGGCGCGTGTTCGGGCTGTCGCGGCCGGTGTACCAGCCCGCCGGCCACGCGCCGCCGGTCAGGCTCGCCAGCAGTTGGGTGGCGACGCCGATGTGGCGGCGTTCGGTGGCCTCTGGCATGTGCTGGTGATGGATCCAGCGCAAGCCGTGGTTGGCGATCTCGTCGCCGCGCTTCATGAAGGTCGAGACCAGTTCCGGGTAGCGCTCCAGTGCCGCCACCACACCGAACACCGTCATCGGCAAGCCGCGCGCATCGAACTCGCGCAGGATTCGCCAGATGCCGGCGCGCGAGCCGTACTCGTACATCGACTCCATCGTCATGTGGCGGTTCTCGTAGGCCTGTGCGGTGACGAGTTCGGACAGGAAGGTCTCGCTGGTCGGGTCGCCATGCAGCGGGTTGTTCTCGCCGCCTTCTTCGTAGTTCAGCACGAACTGCACGGCAATCCGCGCGCCGCCTGGCCACTGTGCGTGTGGCGGATTCGCGCCGTGGCCGCGCATGTCTCTGGGGTATTTCAGGGTCTCGGTCATGGGGCTTGGTCAGGCGGCAAGGATGCGGGACAGGTCGGGCGTGCGCGGGTCCAGCCGCAGGTCGCGTTCGACATGATCAAGGTGTTCTTCAGCCAGCCGCACGGCAGCGCGCACGTCGCGCGCTTCCAGCGCGTCGACGATGGCCTTGTGGTCGGCAGACGAAGCCGCCGCCGAATGCGACGACTGGTACATCAACGAGATCAGCGACGAGCGCGACAGCAGATCACTCTGCAACTGCGCCAGCACCTCGTTGCCGAGCAGCCGGGCCAGGACGACGTGGAAGTCGGCCAACAGCCGGGTGCGGCCCGAGACATCGGTGCGCGAGTCCCTGCCCATGATGGCCGCCTGCTCGGCCTTCAGGTGCGCGCGCAACTCGACGATCTGTGCGTCGGTGATCCTCTTGCAGAGCTTCTTCATCAGCGCGCCTTCGATCATCTGGCGCAGCTCGAAGACCTGGCGCGCGTCTTCGACGCTGGGCGTGGTGACGAAGGCGCCGCGCGCCGGCTCCAGCGTCACCAGCCGGTCGCGGCTCAGCTGGTTGAGGGCCTGGCGCACCAGCGTGCGGCTGACGCTGTAGATGTCGGCCAGCTTCTGCTCGGCCAGTTTGGTGCCCGGCATCAGCCGGCGCTCGACGATCGCCGCGGTGATGCTGTCGACGATGCGCTGGGTCGACGTGCGCTCGTCCTCATCACCCGCCGGCGGCGCGGCGGGGGTGGTGCGGTGGGGCGCGGGTCGGGACATTCGATTTGACGTGGATGCGCAAGTGTATACACTTCGACGCGGCACACAACCTGCACCGGGCCACGGCGGTTCGTCCACAACCCCCAACACCAAGCCAGCCACACACCATGGGCCACCTCAGCACGCACGTCCTCGATACCGCCCACGGCTGCCCGGCCGCGGGCATGAAAGTGCAACTTCAGCGCATCCACGACGGCGGGCGCACCGAGACGGTGAAATCGCTGGTGCTCAATGCCGACGGCCGCAACGACGGTGGGCCGCTGCTCGACGCCGCGGCCATGGCCGTGGGCCGCTGGCGCTTGCTGTTCGAGGTGGCCGCCTATTTCCGCGCCCGCGGCGTGGCGCTGCCCGAGCCGCCGTTCATCGACGTGGTGCCGTTGGACTTCGGCATCCACGACGCGGCAGGCCACTACCATGTCCCGTTGCTTGTCAGCCCGTTCAGCTACAGCACCTACCGCGGGTCTTGACCGCCTCATCAGGGTAATTGCGCATCTTTTTGCACACCAACGTGTATACAGTTTAAGTCTTCGTCGCCGCGGGTACGGTTTACTTTCAAGCGCGACGCACGCACCTCACAGCGCCCGTTGTGGTGGGGGCAGCAACCCAGGCATGCCAAGTGCTTGGGGCGGCTGCCCACCTTCGCCGCCAAGGCCGTACCGAGGACACCATGGAACCGTACCTGCTCGACTGGGCCAACCTGTTGCTGCGCTGGGCCCACGTCATCACGGCCATCGCCTGGATCGGCTCGTCGTTCTACTTCGTGTTGCTCGACAACAGCCTCAGCGCACCGGAGAGCGACGAACTCAAGCAAAAGGGCGTCGACGGCGAGATGTGGGCCGTACACGGCGGCGGTTTTTACCACTCCAACAAATACATGGTCGCGCCGCGTTGGCGCGCGCTGCCCGAGAACCTGCACTGGAGCTACTGGGAGAGCTACAGCACCTGGCTGACCGGCTTCGCGCTGTTCACGGTGATGTACCTGTTCAACGCCGGCACCTTCCTCGTCGACAAGAGCGTCTACGACTGGTCGCCAGCCGCGGCCATCGGTGCGTCGCTCGGTTTCCTGGTCGCCTGCTGGGTGGTCTACGACGTGATCTGCCGCGTCTTCGGGCAGAAAACGCACGGTGACCTGATCGTCGGCGCCAGCGTGCTGGCCTTCGTCGTCTTCGCCTCGTGGCTGGCCTGCCAGTTGTTCGCTGGCCGCGCGGCCTTCCTGCTCGTCGGCGCGATGATGGCCACGGCGATGAGCGCCAATGTGTTCTTCTGGATCATCCCCGGCCAGCGCACCGTGCTCGCACAGCTGCGAGCCGGGCAGAAGCCCGATGCCATCCACGGCCAGCGCGCCAAGCAGCGCAGCGTGCACAACACGTACTTCACGCTGCCGGTGATCGTGGCGATGCTGTCCAACCACTACGGCTGGCTGTACCAGGGCCCCAACAACTGGCTGGTGCTGGTGCTGTTGATGCTGGCCGGCGCGCTCATCCGCCACAGCTTCGTCGCCCGCCACAAGGCCCATGTGCAGGGCCGGCGCGCGCCGTGGGAGCACGCGGTGGTCGGTACGCTGGTGCTGGTGGTGATGGCGTTCTGGCTGGCGCCGCCACCGCCTTCTGCGGCCGCCATCGCGGCGGCCAGCAAGCCGGTCAGCTTCGTCGAGGTCAAGGCCGTGATCGACCAGCGCTGCGCGCTGTGCCACAACGCCGTGGTGCAACAGAAGAACGTCGCACTGCACACGCCGGAACTGATCCAGCAGCACGCGCTTTCGCTGTACCAGCAGGTGGTAGTGCTCAAGCTCATGCCGATGAACAACACCACCCAGCTCACCGAAGACGAACGCGCGCTCATCAAGCGCTGGTACGAGACCGGCGCGCCAACGCGCTGACAACGCGCCCCGCTCTTGCGGTCATACGCGCAGCGTTCGCGCGTCGCGGCAGGCGGGCGGTGCCCGGCGGGTGAGCGCGATCGGGCGACCCTACGCTTCGCTGCGCGCCGTCCTGCGGTGCTCAGGCTCTTGGCCCCGCGCCATTACTCGCTTCACTCACTTCGTTCGTTCGTTCCGCTCGGACAAATGGCGCGAGTCAGTTCTTGATGCGCGCTGGCGCCCGCGGGCCAAGACCCTTCCGCTCCTCGGCCTTGCAGGCCGCGCCGGGCCAGTGGCCCGGCTCTTCACCAGGCGTGGTCCGTCCACTGGACGGACCACGTCCGGGCTCAGCGTCCTCAATCGCCCGCCGCCCGAGCCCGTCTTTGCCGCGCCAACCTGAGACTGTCAAAGCGTGCCGGCCCACCACTCCCCGGCCAGGGAACTCTGCAAGAACCCGATGAACGAAGTCACCTTCAACGGCACCAGCTTCGGCGAAGGAAACACCGCATGCATTTCCTGCGACGGCAGCGTGTGATCGGCCAGCACCTGCACCACCGATCGATCGAGCAGCGAATCACGCGCTACGTACCAGGGCAGGATGGCCAGCCCCATGCCCGCGCGCGCCGCCGCCAGCAGCGCTGAGAGGTTGTTCGACCGCAGCGGCCCGGTCACGGGAACGGAAACAGCAGCACCTCGGGCGGGCGTCAGCCGCCACCGGTCGTCGCCTTGCACGCTGCTGTAGATCAGGCACGCGTGTCTGGACACGGCCGCTGCATCGCGGGGCGCGGCGTACGCCTTCAAGTACGCCGGCGAAGCCGCCATCAGCCACGGGTTGGTGCCAATCAGCCGCGCACCGAGCGTGGAGTCGGCCATCTGCCCCATGCGCACCGCCAGGTCCACGCCTTGTTCGACCAGGTTCACGTAACGGTCGTCGAACATCAGGTCGATGTGGACGGTGGGGTGCAGGTGCATCCACTTCAGCACCAACGGCACCATTACGCGGCGGCCGAAAGCGACCGAGGTGCTGATGCGCAGTTGCCCACCGACGCTGGACTGCTGCAACGCGGCCAGGTTGTCGGCTTCGTCGATGGCGTGCGCGATGCCCTTGCACTTGTCGTAGTAGACGGCACCGACCTCCGTCGGCGTCACACCGCGCGTCGAGCGGTGCAGCAGCCGCGCGCCCAGCCGCGCCTCGGTCGCAGCAACCGCCTTGGTCGCCGTGGGTTGCGTGATGCCGAGCTCGGCGGCCGCCTTGCTGAAGCTGCCGGTTTCGACGACGCGGATGAAAAGCTGCACGCCCGTGATGCGGTCCATGGCGCCGAGCGTAGCCCGGGCTATTCCGCCACGGAATAGGTCTTCTGCGGGGGCTGGGCTTCCCGCGGCGCGGCTGCCTTGGGATCATCAGGCCCAGTCGCTGCAACCGCGAACTTCAAGGAGACTCCGAATGGCAAAGATGAAGGCCGCCATGGCCGCCGTGCTGGTGTTGGAGAAGGAAGGCATCACGCAGGCCTTCGGCGTGCCGGGCGCGGCGATCAACCCGTTCTACGCCGCGCTGCGCGAGCGGCAGAGCATTGCGCATGTCCTGGCGCGGCACGTCGAAGGCGCTTCGCACATGGCCGAGGGCTACACGCGGGCGCGGGCCGGCAACATCGGTTTGTGCATCGGCACCAGCGGGCCGGCGGGCACCGACATGATCACCGGGCTGTACTCGGCGATCGCCGACAGCATTCCGATCCTGTGCATCACCGGCCAGGCGCCGCGGGCGCGTTTGTACAAGGAAGACTTCCAGGCCGTCGATATCGAATCGATCAGCAAGCCCGTGACCAAGTGGTCGGTGACGGTGCGCGAGCCGGCGCTGGTGCCGCGCGCCTTTCAGCAGGCCTTCCACCTGATGCGCTCGGGCCGGCCGGGCCCGGTGCTGATCGACCTGCCGGTCGACGTGCAGATGGCCGAGATCGAGTTCGACATCGACACCTACGAGCCGTTGCCGGTCTACAAGCCCGCAGCCACACGCAAGCAGATCGACAAGGCGCTGGACATGCTGGCGACGGCGGCGAAGCCGTTGATCGTGGCCGGCGGCGGGATCATCAACGCCGACGCATCGGCGCTGCTGGTCGAGTTCGCCGAGCTGACCGGCGTGCCCGTGATCCCCACGCTGATGGGCTGGGGCACGATCCCCGACGACCACCCGCTGATGGCCGGCATGTGCGGCCTTCAGACCAGCCACCGCTACGGCAACGCGACGATGCTGGCCAGCGACTTCGTGCTCGGCATCGGCAACCGCTGGGCCAACCGCCACACCGGTTCTGTCGAGACGTACACCAAGGGCAGGCGCTTCGTCCACGTGGACATCGAGCCGACGCAGATCGGGCGTGTCTTCAACCCCGACCTGGGCATCGTCAGCGATGCGAAAGCCGCGCTCGAACTGTTCGTGCAGGCCGCGCGTGAACGCAAGGCCGCGGGCACCTTGCCCGACCGGGGCGACTGGGCCTTTCGATGCGCCGAGCGCAAGCGGTTGATGGGCCGCAAGTCGCACTTCGACCAAGTGCCGATCAAGCCGCAGCGCGTCTACGAAGAAATGAACCAGGCCTTCGGCCGCGACACGGTGTATGTCTCGACGATCGGCCTGAGCCAGATCGCCGGCGCGCAATTCCTGCATGTCTACGGCCCGCGCCAGTGGATCAACTGCGGCCAGGCCGGGCCGCTGGGCTGGACGATCCCGGCCGCACTCGGCGTCGCGGTGGCTGAGCCGACGAAGACCGTCGTGGGACTGTCCGGCGATTACGACTTCCAGTTCCTCGTCGAGGAGCTGGCGGTCGGCGCGCAGTTCCGCATTCCCTACGTGCAGGTGCTGGTCAACAACAGCTACCTTGGCCTGATCCGCCAGTCGCAGCGCGGCTTCGAGATGGACTATTGCGTGCAACTGGCGTTCGACAACCAGAACGTCAGCGATCCCGCACTGCAGGGTTATGGTGTGGACCACGCCCGCGTCGTCGAAGGCCTGGGCTGCAAGGCGCTGCGCGTGACCGACCCGGCGAACATCCAGGCCGCGTTGAAGCAGGCGCAGACGATGGCGCGCGAGTTCCGCGTGCCTGTCGTCGTCGAAGTGATACTGGAGAAAGTGACCAACATCGCGATGGGCACCGAGATCGACAAGATCATGGAGTTCGAGGACATCGACTGCCTGCATCCCGAAGGCACCGAAGGGCTGGTGGCCGCCGGGCTGCTGGAATGACAACAACCCCCGGCAGCGGCCTACCGCTGCCACCCCCCGAGGGGGTGCAGGGCCGCTTGGGGCGGCCCGGCGCTGGCCCTGCAACCGGAGTTCCTATGCCGAAATTCGCTGCCAACCTGTCGATGATGTTCACCGAGGTGCCGTTTCTCGACCGCTTCGAGCGCGCGGCGAAAGCCGGCTTCACGGCCGTCGAGTTCCTGTTTCCCTACGACTTCGTTGCCGCCGACATCCGCGCACGGCTCGACGCGAACGGCTTGAAGCTGGTGCTGCACAACCTGCCGCCCGGCGACTGGAACGCCGGCGAACGCGGCACCGCCTGCCTGCCCGGCCGCGAGAACGAGTTCCGCGAAGGCGTGGCGCTCGGCATCGAGTACGCGCGTGCGCTCGGCCTGACGCAACTGCACTGCATGGCCGGCAAGGCACCAGCCGGTGCCGCGCACGCGCTGCTGCACCAGACGCTGGTGCAGAACCTGAAGTTCGCCGCTGCGGCATTGAAGGCCGACGGGTTGCGGATGCTGATCGAGCCGATCAACGCCTACGACATCCCCGGCTACTTCATCAACCGCACGGCGCAGGCCATCGCCATCCTCGACGAGGTCGGCGCCGACAACGGATTCCTCCAGTACGACCTGTACCACGCGCAGCGCAGCGAAGGCGAACTGGCCGCGACGGCGCAAAAGCTGCTGCCGCGCATCGGCCATATCCAGATCGCCGACAACCCGGGCCGCAATGAGCCGGGCACGGGCGAGATCAACTACCCGTTTCTGTTCGCGCACCTCGACCGCATCGGCTACACGGGCTACATCGGCTGTGAGTACAAGCCGGCCGCAGACACCGAGGCGGGCCTGGGCTGGGCGCGCGGTTTGTTGAACTGATCGACGACTTGATAACAAGCGAAAGACAACCCATGAGTGCAACACGCAAGCTCGGTTTCATCGGTCTGGGCATCATGGGCGCGCCGATGGCGGGCCACCTGCTAGCGGCCGGGCCCACGCTGTTCGTGCACACGCGCAGCCAGGTGCCTGAAGCGTTGATCGTTGCCGGGGCCGTCGCGTGCCCGAGCGCACGCGAAGTAGCTCAGCAGGCCGACGTGATCTTCACGATGCTGCCCGACACACCCGATGTCGAGAAGGTGCTTTTCGGCGAGCATGGCGTTGCGGCCGGGTTGTCGAAAGGCAAGACCGTCGTCGACATGAGCAGCATCTCGCCGATCGCCACCAAGGACTTCGCCGCGCGCATCACGGCCCTCGGCGCCGGCTGGCTCGACGCACCGGTGTCCGGCGGCGAGGTCGGCGCGAAGAACGCGACGCTGTCGATCATGGTCGGCGGCGAAGAAGCCACCTTCGAAGACATCAAGCCGCTGTTCGAGTTGATGGGCAAGAACATCACGCTGATCGGGCCGGCGGGCTCCGGGCAGGTGGCGAAGGTGGCCAACCAGATCATCGTGGCGCTGAACATCGAAGCGGTGGCCGAGGCGCTGGTCTTCGCCGCCAAGGCCGGCGCCGACCCGGCCAAAGTGCGGCAGGCACTGATGGGCGGCTTCGCGGCCAGCCGTATCTTGGAGGTGCACGGCGAGCGCATGGTCAAGCGCACCTTTAACCCGGGTTTCCGGATCGCGCTGCACCAGAAGGACCTGAGCCTCGCGCTCGACAGCGCACGTGCGCTCGGTGTGGCATTGCCGAACACGTCGACGGCGCAGCAGCTGTTCAACAGCTGCGTGGCGCTGGGCGGCGCAGGTTGGGACCACTCGGCGATGGTGCGCGCGCTGGAGAGGATGGCGAACTTCGAGATCGGCAACCACGCGCCAGCCTGACGCGGCCCGCCGGAGCCCGGCCGCTTCGGCCTGCTAGCCTGTTGGCATGAAGACCGATCCCGACGCCACCACGCTGCTCCGGCGCCTGTTCGATGCGGCCATTGCTTCTGCGCAGCCCGCGCTGTGCGTACCGCCGCACCTGCCCACGCCCGAAAGTCTGGGCAACGGCCGGCTGATCGTGATCGGCGCCGGCAAGGCCTCGGCCGCGATGGCGCGCGCGGTCGAGGATCATTGGCGCGGCCCTTGGGACAAGTTCAATGGCCTGGTCGTCACGCGCTACGGCTACGGCGTGCGGTGCGAACGCATCCGCATCGTCGAAGCCGCGCACCCGGTGCCCGACGCGGCCGGCGAAGCCGCGGCGCACGAAATGCTGGCCTTCGTTAGCGGGCTGCGCGAAGACGATTGGGTGCTGTGCCTGATTTCGGGGGGTGGCTCGTCTTTGTTGCCGCTGCCCGCGCCGGGCCTGACACTGGCCGACAAGCAGGCCATCAACCGCGCGCTGCTGAAGAGCGGCGCCACCATCAGCGAAATGAACGCCGTGCGCCGGCACCTGAGCGCCATCAAGGGCGGGCGGCTGGCTGCCGCGTGCCACCCGGCGCGCGTGCTGACGCTGCTGCTGAGCGACGTGCCCGGCGACGACCCGATCGACATCGCCAGCGGCCCGACCGTGCCCGACCCGACGACCTGCGAAGACGCACTGGCGATCGTCCGCCGCTTCGGCATCGAGCTGCCGCCCGCGGCGCGCGCATGGCTCGAAAGCGGGCAGGGCGAGTCGATCAAGCCCGGCGATGCGCGCTTCTCGCGCAACGAAGTGCGCATGGTTGCCACACCGCAGATGGCCTTGCAGGCGGCCGCGAAAGTCGCGCGTGATGCCGGTATCACACCGTACATCCTGGGCGACGCGCTTGAAGGCGAAGCGCGCGACGTCGGCACCGTGCTGGCCGGCATCGCCCGCGCCACCGCCGACCGCAGCGATCCCTTTGCCACGCCGTGCGTGCTGCTGTCCGGCGGCGAGACGACGGTCACGGTGCGCGGCACTGGCCGCGGCGGGCGCAATGTCGAATGCCTGCTGGCGATGGCGGTGGCGCTGAACGGCCACCCGCGCATCCATGCGCTGGCCGGTGACACCGACGGCGTCGACGGCCTGGAAGAAACGGCCGGTGCGGTGCTGACGCCGACGAGCGTGTCGCGCGCCTGGGCGATGGGCCTGCGCCCGCGCGACGCCCTGGCCAACAACGACGGCCACGGCTTCTTCGGCGCCTTGGGCGACAGCGTGGTCACGGGGCCGACGTTGACCAACGTCAACGACTTCCGCGCGATCCTGATCCAGTGAGTTCGGATTTGATCGTGCGCGAGCTCGGCCGCCAGCCGTACCTGCCGGTTTGGCAGCAGATGCGCGACTTCACCACGGCGCGCACTGCCGACACGCCCGACGAGTTGTGGCTCGTCGAACACGACCCCGTCTTCACGCAAGGCCTGGCCGGGCGCGAGGCGCACGTGCTCGCGGCCGGCGACATCCCCGTCGTGCGCACCGACCGCGGTGGGCAGGTGACGTACCACGGCCCCGGGCAGGTGGTGGCGTATCCGTTGCTCGATCTGAAGCGGATCGATGGGGGTCGTGGCATCTACGTCAAGGAGTACGTCTACCGCATCGAGCAGGCGGTGATCGACACGCTGGCCGCCTTCGGCGTCATCGGCCACCGCGTGCGCAGCGCGCCGGGGATCTACGTGCGCGTGGGCGACCCGTTCGCGCATGGCGTGCTGGTGGTGGACGCAGCCGACCCCTTCAACGGCCTCGGCAAGATCGCCGCGCTCGGCATCAAGATCAGCAACCACCGCACCTACCACGGTGTGGCGCTGAATGTGGCGATGGACCTGGAGCCATTCGCGCGTATCGACCCATGCGGCTACGCGGGACTGCGGACGGTGGACCTGCGTGTACTGCACGTCGAAACCACACCCGGCCCCGTCGCCGCACAACTGACGCGTGCACTGCGCCAGCGCCTGGGCTGAACAAAACCGCTGGCCACCTGTCTGCACTCAGCTTCTAGATCGACTGCGCGCTGAAATACCAGGTCGATGGGCCTTCGGAGTTCCTGTTCCTCGTTCATGCCGCCGTGCCGGCCTGAGGCTCGCCTGCCTTCACCATCGCCATGGCGCCACCGGCAGTAGCCCGAACGTGGCGGCCGTGGCGCACAGCACGGCCACTGCCAGCGTGGCAGCCGCTTCCAGCCGCCACGGTCGGCCCGCAAGGCGCTCTCGCGCGGCCTGGATCAGCTGCACCGACACGGCGGCTGGCAACAGCAGCGAGGCAGCCGCCAGGATGAGGTTCGCGGCGCTGGCCTCGGCCAGCGTCTGCCAGGGCATCGCCGCGGCAACGGCAGCCGCGGCCAGCAGCCCCCATGCAGCGGCGCTGGCCGGCTGCCACGGGCTGCGGCCGATGCGCTTGCAGCGCCAGGGCAGCAGCAGCACGCAGACCACGCCGAGCGAGCCCGCGCCCGCGGCCAGCCACAGCCCGGCCCACTCGGCGATGCCGATGCGGCGCAGGCCCAGCATGCCGCTGGCCAGGCGCGTGCGGCCTTCGGCGTCGCGCAGCAGGGCCAGCGTTGGTCGTTGTCGATCGGCTTGCCGGTAGATGCCGGCGCCCTCGACGGACAGCACGCGGGGGCTGCCGAAGCCTTCGCGCAGCGTCGCGCCGTCGGCATCCACGTGCAGCCGCCACGCGCCGAACAGGCGGCCGGGCAGGTCCATCAGGTCCAGCCGCGGCGGGTCGGCGACGTACATCCCCGACCACGCCGCGTCTTCGACGCGGGGCCGCCGTGGCGACAGCGGCGGCGGCGTGCGTTGCAGCGCCAGGCGCTGCACCAGCCGCGCATCGAAGGCGTGGTAGTCGGCGTCTTCGCGGTCGGTGTTGTGCACGATGGCGAAGCCGCTGAACTGATCCGGAAACACGCAGGCCATCGCCCGCCAGCCGACGACGTTGCCGCCGTGGCACAGACCCACCGCGCCATGCCGGTCCCGCGTGAACAGGCCCAGGCCGTAGCCCGCCGGCAGGCCCGCGCGTGCAGCCGCCGTGCCGCCCGGCCGGCCCATCGCGCGCAGCAACCCGGGGTCGATGAACACCGCATCGCCGACGCGCCCGTCGCCCGTCACGAAGCGCAGCAGCGTCAGCAGGTCCGCCGCGGTGGTGGTCAGTTGGCCGGCCGGCCGCATGCCGAACGACGTGGCGGGAACGACGCGCAGGTCGTCGAGGTGGCCTTGCGCCGTCGCGCCCGCAGCGCCCGCATCGCCCGGACCGCGCGTAGCGGGCGGCGGCAGCGCGCCAACGAAGGCGGTGGTGCTGTGGCGCATGCCGATCGCTGGCAGCAGCTCGCGATCGATCCACGTCTCGTAGCGTTCACCCACCGTGGCTTCGATCACCATGCCCACGAGCAGAAAGCCGGCGTTGCTGTATGAGAACTGCTCGCCCGGCGGCGTGCGCAGCGTGCGCAGTGGCTCGTCGTCGCGCAGCGCATCGGCCAGCGGCGCGTCGGCGCCGTGGCGGCGGCTGAAGACGTGGTGCAGCCTTAGGTCGCGCAGGCCACTCGACATGTCCAGCAGGTGGCGCAGGCGCAGCGGGTGGGTGGCGGCCCAGGGGTTGTGGATCGTCACGCCGGGCAGCAGCGTGGCCAGCGGCGCGTCGAGATCGAGTCGGCCGAGGCTCACCAGCCGCAGCGCGGCGAGCGCTGTCACGGTCTTGGCGACCGAGCCGACCTGCACCCGCATCTCCGGTGTCATCGGCGTGCCGTGCCGCATGTCGGCAAAGCCCGTTGCACCGACGGACGAGCGGGGGCCGTCGAACCTGCCCCACACCACGCCGGCCAGTTGTTCGCGCTGGCGCAGCGCTTCGATGTCGGCTTGCAGCGCGGCGTCGCTGGCGTGAGCGGGCCATGCCAGCAGCAGCGCCACCCCCGCGGCGAGCCCCTCGCGGTATCGGCGCATCAACTCACCACGATCCGCGCGCGCGTCTGGCCGGCTTCGTGCTGCACATCGAGCAGGCTGCCGTGGCGTTCGAGCAGCCTGCGCAGGATCGACAAGCCCAGGCCGAAGCCGGCGCTGCCTCCGCCCTTGACGAAGTCCTCACCCGCACCGGCTGGCGGCGCCGCGCCGGGGTTGCTGATGCACAGCGCGCTGCCCTCGATCGAGATGCGCACAGACCCGCCCGGCCGGCCATGGGCAAACGCGTTGCCGAGCAGGTTGGCCAGCGCCAGTTGCAGCACCGGCGCCGCCAGTGCCAGTGTGTCGTGGCGGCCGATCGCGATGTCGAGCCGCAACGCCTGCGTGTCCAGCCACGCGGCGTGCGCCAGCACCCACTGTTCAACCAGCGGCAGCACGGCCACCGGCTCGGCCGGTGTGCGCGGCGCATCCGCGCCCGCATCTGCCGCGGCATCGTCCTCGCGCGCCAGCAGCAGCAGTGTCGATACCGTCTGTTCCATCAGCAGCGTGGCGGCGTGCATCGGGGCGAGCTGCTGCTGCACCGACAGGGCCAGACCGGGCTGCGTCAACAACCGTTCGATGGCCACGCGCAGCACCGCCAACGGTGTGCGCAGCTCGTGGCTGGCGTCGCGCGTGAAGGCCTGCTCGCGGGCCAGGAAGGCGCGTGTGCGCGCCAGCAGCCCATCGAAGCCGCGCGACACCGCCCAGGCCAGCAGCAGCGACAGGCCGGCGACGGCGAAGCCCCAGCCGGTAAGCCAGCCGAGCAGCTCCCGACGCAGCGGCCGCACGATCAGGAGTCCACTCACTTCGGCCACCAGCCAGGGCGAATGCGCGGCCTGTTGCAACGCCATCACGTGGTAGTGGCGGCCGTCTTCGCCAGCGGCCTCGCGGCGCTTCGGTTCCGCCAGCAGGGTGGGTCGCAGGTCGGCTGGCAGCGTGTCCAGCGACCGGTGGACGCTGAAGTAAGTGGCCGAAGGCGCCGCCCAGCGCCCCTGCAGCGCGAAGTGCGCGCGCTGCGCCAGCGCCTCCTGTTCCAGTGCGCGTTCGATGAAGCGGTCTTCCACGCTGTAGACGAAGGCCATCGCGAACAGCCCGAACAGCGCGCACACCGCCAGCGTGAACGCGGCGAAGCTGGCCATCAGGCGGGTCTGCAATCTGGGCAGCTTGGACATCACGTCATGCCGCCTCGCCGCCGTCGAGCCGGAAACCCACGCCGTGCACCGTCAACAGCATCGGTTGGGCGAACGGCCGATCGAGCACCTGCCGCAGGTGGTACAGATGGCTGCGCAACGGGTCGGACTCGGGCGGGTCGTCGTTCCAGATGCGGCGGATGATCTCGCTGCGCGTCAGCGCGCGCGGCCAGGCCTCGGCCAGCAGCACGAGGATCGCAAACGGGACGGGCTGCAGAACGAGCCGCTGGCCGTCGCGGTAGGCCTGATGCGCGCGGCGGTCGATCGCCAGTAGGCCGACGCGCAGCAGGTACGCTTGCCCGGCCGTGCGCCGCCGGCCCAGCGCGCGCACACGCGCCAGCAGCTCTTCGGCGGCGAAGGGCTTCACCAGGTAGTCGTCGGCACCGGCCTCGAAACCGCCGAGCTTGTCGGGCAGCGTGTCGCGCGCCGTCAACATCAGCACGGGGACATGCGCGTCGGCCTGTTCGCGCAGGCGGCGGCACACGGCCAGCCCGTCCAGGCCCGGCAGGCCGAGGTCGAGCACCACCACGTCGGGCGGCTGCGCCAGCGCCATCACCAGCGCCAGCCGGCCGTCGACCGCTTCATCGACGCGGTGGCCGTCGGCGCCGAGCACCGCCACGATCTGCTGGCGCAGGGGCGCGTGGTCCTCGACGACCAGCACGTGCAGCGCGCCGTCCTGCGACATCAGCCGGGCAAGCCTTGCAGCAGTTTGGTAGCTTCGTCGAGATCGGCCTTGTCAGCCTTGCCGGCAAGCACCGCGCTCAACAACGAACGCGCTGCGGCCGGGTTGCCGAGCGCGATGTGCGCTTCGGCCATTGCCACGCGCAGGCGCGGATGCGGCATGTGCGGCTCGCCGAGTTCCATGATCGACAACGCGCGGCGCCTTTGGTCGGCGTCGGTGGCGGCCTTGAACTGGTAGTAGCCGAGCATGGCGATGAGATCGGGCTTGTAGTGTGCCGCGCCGTCGCGCAGCGCCGTCTGCACTGGCGCACGTTCGCCGGCCAGCCAGCGTTCCACCAGCGCCAGGCTGGCGTCTTCGCGGAACGCCAGCGTCGCCACCGGCGTGCCGCCGAGCGCGCGCACGACGGCCTCGGCCACCTGAACGGTGGAGAACGGGTTCTGCCCGGTGATGAGCCTGCCGTCGACGACCAGCTTGGGCATCATCAATGGCGCCTCTTGCCACACGGCGCCCAGTTCGCGCAGCTTGCTTTCCAGCAGATAGGGAAACTCCTTCGCCCAGCGTTTGCCAAAGGTGGCTTCTTCTTCGTCGGTGAAGCCCGTCATGCGCCGGCCGGCGACCAGCGGCTTGCCGTCGGCGCGGCGCAGCGGCACCAGCGCGGCGGGGCCGTGGCACACGGCGGCCAGCACACCGCCGGCTTCGAAGTGTGCCGACAGCAGCCGCTGCAGCGCCGCATCACGCGGCAGGTCGAACATCGCGCCTTTGCCGCCGATGACGAACACCGCGGCGTGTTCGCCCACCGCCACGTCCTGCGTGCGGCGCGTGCGCTGCAAGGCGCTGGTGGCCTGCGTGTCGGCTTGCAGGCGCTGGATGTGGTCGTCGGCGGGGTTGTAGCGGTCGGGCTCGGGCGCGCCGCCGGCCGGGCTGGCGACATCGACCTCGAAGCCGTTGGCGCGCAGCGTCAGCCAGGCCTTGGCGAACTCGTCGAGCTCGAAGCCGGGCCGGGTCTTGCCGGCGTCGCGGCCTTCGCTGCTGACGACCAGCAGCACTTTCGGCGCGGCCTGTGCCATCGCGGCGAGCGTGAACGAGCAGAGCAGGGCGACCAGCGCAACAGGCGCCAAGCGGGTGCGGAGCATGGAGAACCTCGCGAAGTGGTTGTGACGCCCGCACTGTGAGCAGGCGCCGTGAACGCGAGATCAAGAATGAAAAACGGGCCCGTTGACGGGCCCGTTGGGAGGGTGTCGCACGGGCAAGCCGCCGGCACGCTCAGATCGGCAGCGGTGCCTCGCTCTCGCTGAACGGCGCAACGACGCCGGTCAGGTCCAGGCCGCGGCCGGTTTCCGACTTTGCCTGGGCGCCGACGAACGTCGTCCACGCCGTCGGGCTGGCCTGCGCCGTGCCGGGCACATCGCCGGTCACCGGCGGTGGCGCTGGCGGCGGCGTGGCGCCAGGACCGCCTGGCGTGTCGGAGTCGCTGTCGCTGCACGCCGCAAGTATCACCGCCGCGCCCAGCAGGGCGGCCCACTTGAGCCGGGTCTTGGAGCTGTGGTTCATGGTGGATGCCTCCTTGGTTTACGGCGTGCCGGCGCCCGGCAGCGGCGTGTTCAGGTACGGGAAGACCAGCAGGAACGGCGTCGCCGCCTGATCGACCGCGTCGTGCAGCCTGAAGGCCGTGGCACCCAGGGGCACCTTGCTCGGGTTGCAGTCGGTGCCGAAGCCGAGCGCGTTGGTCGTGCCATTGGCCATGCACAGCCCACCCATCACCGCCACCAGGCTGATGTCGACGACGTCGTCCTTCGGACGGCGGCCGTTCGGGTAACCCGCGTTGTCGGTGCCAGCGGCGAGGATGTTGCCGACGATGCCCAGCCGGTTCTGCTGCGCGAACGGCACCGGCGCGATGGCCGTGTTCAGGCGCAGCATCTCGCTGGCTACCCCGTTGGCCTGCTTGTTGACACCGGTGATGCCAGTCAGGAAGGTCGCGACCAGGTCGGTGCGCGGGAAGTTGGTCGGCGCGGAGTTCGGCAGCGGCAGCGCAATCTCCAGCAGCCTCGGCAACGTCGGGTTGGTGACGTAGTCAGCGAACTGGCCGTCGCCCGCCGGCACGCTGGCGTTGAACTTGTCCTTGTCCTTCAGGCCGATGACGACCTCGTTGACCAACGGCATGCCCAGGCGCGACACCTGCACCCACGCGCCGCCGGGCTTCTCGGACGTCTGGTGGCCAGACGGCGGCGACGGGTTCAGCAGCCGCGCCTGACGCAGGCTGGCGGTCGTCCAGCCGCCGATGACGTTGTCGCCGGTGGCGCTGGCGCGCAGGCAGTCCTTGTTGACTTCGAGCGCCAACGTCGTGACGTTCTTGTTGGCAAGCTGGTTCGGCGCCGCGCCGATCAGGGCCGGGTCGGTGATGACGGCCAGCGGTGCATTCACCAGGTCGAAGATCACGCCCAGGTTGACGGCGAAGCCTTCGCGGCGCTGGCCGACGAACAGCTTGGCCGGCACCGAGCAGCCGGGGATGTTGACGTTGTAGATGTGCTGTGCTGCGTAGGCCGCGTAGTTGGGGATCGTCTTCGTGCCGATGTTGTCGACCGGCTTGGCGAAGGTGATGCTGCCGCCGGTGGCGTTGGTCACCGCGGCGGCGGTGCCGGTGCGGCGGTCACCGCGCACGACGGTCAGGTTGAAGCTCTCGCCCAGGTTCAGGTTGGCGTCGTTGACGTTGGCCACCGGGCCGGCCTGGATCAGCGGGATGGCGACGTTCTTGCCGGAGATCGGCAGCGTGATGCCGTTGCCGGCGTTGGCCAGCGTGTTGATGAAGCGGAACTGGAAGGTGATGTCTTCCTTGGCGTCACCGTTGTTGTCGATGTGGATCTCGTACAGCGCGTTCGGGTCCATCGAGAAGTAGTTCGGGCCGCCGTACGAATCCTGCAGAGGCTGGTAGTTGGCGATCAGCGTCACGAAGCCGTCACGGCCCGCTTCGTAGCTGCGGAACATGTAGAAGTCGGTGCCGTCCACTTTCGGGCTGGTGGCGATGAACGGGGCTTCGCGGTGGCTGCTGGCCAGTGCGGTCATGCTGCAGATGGCGGTCAACGTGGCGAGTGCGGCGGCGGCTACCGGCGACGCACGAAACTTGGTGAACCTGATGAACCTGGTCTGGGGCATGGTGGAGATCTCCTCGTTGGTGCGGCGAAGTTGCCGGCGGGTTGGCTCTACGCAGTTTCAGCAGCGGTGGATGCGTCTCGCGTAGGTGCTGTCTGATTGCCGTGGAGCCCCACGAATAGGGGATCTGTAAGCGGCATCCGACAGCGCCGGTTCTTGCGTATGCCCAGGCTCACCATCACACCCACGTGCCAGGAGACCCTACATGCCCACCATCGGTCCGAACCGCTACAAAGCCTGGCTGCTGTCTGGCCTGATGGCGCTCAGCGCGCTCGTTCCGCTGGCCGCACAAGCCGCCGCCGAGCCGCTGTTCGTGCCCTTCGAGGGCGCCGGCAACCTGGTGGTGTTCGACGCCACCACCGGCAGCGGCGGTTGGGTCGGCAGCATCGACCAGGTGGCGCCACCGGTGGTGCCGCAGCCGCTGTCGCTGGTGTCGGTGGTGCTGTTCAACTACGACGCGATGACCCAGGTGTTGACCGGCAGCTTCGAACTCACGACCACCGACCTGATGTCGACGCTTTTTGGCACCCTGACCGGCAACAGCTTCGACGCCGATATCCTCGCAACCGGTGGCCAGTTTGCGATCGACTACCTGATCACCGGCGGCACCGGCGCATTTGCTGACGCCAACGGCTTCGGCCTGTCGTTCCTGAACTACGACCCGGCGGGCACCTTCAACAACTACACCGAGAGCGGGTTGTTGCTGTTCACCGTGCCGCTGCCTGGCACGCTGACCCTGGTGTTGGGTGCGTTGCTGGTGGCCGGTACCATCCGGTCCCATGACGCAAGACGCCTCCGTACCCGTCGCCTATGACGCCACGGCCAAGCAGAAAAGCTCGGCCAAGACCTCGCGCATCCCGATCAAGATCGTTCCTGCCGAGGCGCTGAAAAAACCCGAATGGATCCGCGTCAAGGCCGCCTCGCCTTCGACCCGCTTCTACGAGATCAAGCAGATCCTGCGCGAGCACAAGCTGCACACGGTGTGCGAAGAAGCGAGCTGCCCGAATATCGGCGAGTGTTTCGGCAAGGGCACTGCGACCTTCATGATCATGGGCGACAAATGCACGCGGCGCTGCCCCTTCTGCGACGTGGGCCATGGCCGGCCCGATCCGCTGGACGCCGATGAGCCGGCCAACCTGGCCAAGACGATCGCGGCGTTGAAGCTCAAGTACGTCGTCATCACCAGCGTGGATCGCGATGACCTGCGCGACGGCGGTGCGGGCCACTTCGTCGATTGCATCCGCGCCGTGCGCGAACAGTCGCCGGCGACCACCATCGAGGTGCTGGTGCCCGATTTCCGCGGCCGCGACCAGCGCGCGCTGGACATCCTGATGGCCGCGCCGCCCGACGTGATGAACCACAACCTGGAAACCATCCCGCGCCTGTACAAGGAAGCACGGCCGGGCGCCGACTACGCCTTCAGCCTGAACCTGCTGAAGCAGTTCAAGGCGCGGGTGCCAGGCGTGCCGACCAAGAGCGGTTTGATGGTCGGCCTGGGCGAGACCGACGACGAGATCCTGACCACGATGCGCGACCTGCGTGCGCACGACATCGACATGCTGACGATCGGCCAGTACCTGGCGCCGAGTGGCCACCACCTGCCGGTGCGGCGTTATGTGCACCCAGACACGTTCAAGATGTTCGAGCGTGAAGCTAAAGAGATGGGGTTCACGCATGCGGCGGTCGGCGCGATGGTGCGCAGCAGCTACCACGCGGATGAGCAAGCCCACGCTGCTGGCGTGGCAGGTCCTTTGGCATGAATGCTGACCTGCGGGCGCTGCTTCTGCGCATGCCCAAGGCCGAGTTGCACCTGCACATCGAAGGCTCGCTCGAACCGGAGTTGATCTTCGCGCTGGCGCAGCGCAACGGCGTGAAGCTGGCCTACGACAGCGTCGAGGCGCTGCGTGCGGCGTATGCGTTCAGCGACCTGCAAAGCTTTCTCGATATCTACTACGCTGGCGCCAGCGTGCTGCTGCACGAACGCGATTTCTTCGACATGGCGATGGCCTACTTCGCCCGTGCCAAGGCCGACGGCGTGGTGCACGCCGAGCTGTTCTTCGACCCGCAGACGCACACCGAGCGCGGCGTACCGATGGCAACGGTCATCGATGGGCTGTCGCGGGCCTGCGCCGCGGCGCAGGCGCAATACGGCATCAGCGCGAAGTTGATCCTGTGCTTCCTGCGCCACCTGAGCGAGGCCGAGGCGTTCAAGACGCTCGATGAAGCCTTGCCGCATACCGCGCACTTCATCGGCGTCGGCCTGGACAGCAGCGAACGCGGTCACCCGCCGGAGAAGTTCGCGCGGGTGTTCGCACGCTGCCGCGAGCTCGGTCTGCACCTCGTCGCGCACGCGGGCGAGGAAGGTCCGCCGGCCTACATCGAGAGCGCGCTCGACGTGCTGCATGTCGAGCGCATCGACCACGGCGTGCGCTGCCTCGAAGACCCGGCGCTGGTGCAGCGCCTGGCTGCTTCACGCATGCCGCTGACGGTGTGCCCGCTGTCCAACGTCAAGCTCTGCGTCTATCCGCTGTTGTCCGATCACCGGCTGCCGGAGCTGCTGAATGCAGGCTTGTGCGCCACCATCAACAGCGACGACCCGGCCTATTTCGGCGGCTATATCGGCGAGAACTTCACTGCCACATTCGAAGCGCTGCCGCAGCTGGGCCGCGACGAGGCCTACACGCTGGCGGCCAACAGCTTCGAAGCCGCGTTCGCGCCGGCGGCCGACAAGGCGCGCTGGATGGCCGAGCTGGACCGCGCGTTCGGGCGCTGAAGCAGCTGACGCCGGCTCAGGCCGGTTCAGGCCGCAGCCGGCTTGTTGGGTGCCGCAGACGATGCGCTCGACTTGCGGACCAGCGCCACGATCAGGCTCAGCACCGCGGCGGTGCCGACGATGAACGCCGCGCCCACGCCCCAAAGCACCCAGACCACGACCATCCCCGCGCCGCCCAGCCAGCCCAGCAGCGACTGCGCCAGGTGCAGCAGCGAAACCACCATCGCCTGCCAGCCTGGCACCCAGGCTTCGATCAGGTCGGCGTAGGGAATCTCGGCGACCAGCGGTTGCAGGTTGCCGACCCACGTCGGGTCCATGCCGAGCACGGCGCCCACACCCCAGGTCAGCAGGGTCCACAGGCCGAGGGTCAGCGCGGCGATGATCCAGATGGCGATGTGCATGGTGCGGTTCTCGGTCAGTGCAAGGCGGCCGCGAGTCTAGGCGCCGCCGGGCCGAAGGCAAAAGCGTCCATCGCCAAGTCCCCGAAGACCAGGCTGTCATGCAGGCGGGTGGCGTGCGGCGATGGGCCAGCCGCGCCGGCCGCCACGAAGTACGGCAGCAGGTGTTCGTCGGTCGGGTGCATCAGCACGGCGTGCGGGGCCTGGCGGCGGTAGGCCGTGAGTGCGGGCCAGTCGGCGGCCGCGCCACGTTCGGCAAACCAGTCGCGGAAGGCCGTGCTCTCGGGTGTCGGCGGCGCATCGGCTTGCGGGTGCAGGCCATTCGCGAACACCCGCCGCAGGTTGTGCGTGAGGCTGCCGGTGCCCATCACCAGCACGCCGCGTTCGGCCAGCGGCGCCAGTGCACGGCCGAGTTCGAGCAGCCGCGAAGGCGCCCAGTCGGCGGGCCAGGCCAGCGGCAGCACGGGGATGTCGGCCGCCGGGACCATGTAGCGCAGCGGCATCCAGATGCCGTGGTCCAGACCGCCTTGGTCCACGCTGTGCACGGGGAAACCGGCGTCGCGCAGCAGCGCGGCCACGTCCTGGGCCAGAGCGGGCGCGCCGGGCGCGTCGTAGCGCAGCGTGTAGAGCACGTCGGCGAAACCGCCGAAGTCGTAGACCGCTTCGTGGCGCGCCGCGGCCAGCAGCACCGGCTCGCGTGCCAGGCTGTGCGCCGAGATCGCGAGGATTGCTTTCGGCCGGCCGAACATGGCGTCGATGGCCGGGCCCAGGCGCTGCATGAAGGCGCCGGCCTCGCGCGGCTCGACAGCCGTCATCGGGCTGCCATGCGAGATGAAGAGCGGGGGCAGGGTCGTGGTCTTGTCCATGGCAGGCATTGAAGCACTGTGCGCAAGCCGCTGGGTTCAGTGCGCGCGAACGCAGCGTTCGATGCTGCCCGCCCTGGCCCGCCGCCGCCCGCGACAACGGTTGAACTGGCCGGCCTTCCGCCGGCTTCAGCCGGAACTGCCAGCCCACCCGCGCGCCAGACTCCGCCGAAGCACGCCGCCGCTGGTTTGCCCTGGAGACTGCACGATGCTCGCCGCCCCTTCGATGACCCGTACCGACCCCGCCCGCACCGAGGGCGCCCGACCCCTGCGCACCGAGCAGGAGCAGTTCTGGCTCGGCGAATTCGGGCGCGAGTACATGCAGCGCAACGTTGGCGAGAAGCTCGTCACTGCCAACACCACGCTGTTCGGCCGCATCCTGCGCTGCGCGCCGGGCGTGCGCAGCGTGGCTGAACTGGGCTGCAATATCGGTCTGAATCTGCAAGCCCTGCACCGCATCGACGACACCCTGCGGTTGACCGGCTGGGAGATCAACCCGCAAGCCGCCGAGCGCGCGCGCCAGCTCGGCATTGCCGACGTGCGTTGCGGCACGGTGCTCGACGAGTTGTCCGATCAGGTGCCCGTCACCGAGCGCTTCGACCTGACCTTCACGAAGACGGTGCTGATCCACATCCACCCCGATCAGCTCGACCGCGTCTACCGCAACCTGGTGGCGCTGTCGTCGCGCTACGTGATGGTCTGCGAGTACTACAACCCGACGCCGGTGACCGTGCGCTACCGCGGCAACGACGAGCGGCTGTTCAAGCGCGATTTCGCCGGCGAGCTGATCGACCGCCACGGCCTGCGACTGCTCGACTACGGCTTCGCCTACCACCGCGACGCGTACTTTCCGCACGACGACCTGAGCTGGTTCCTGCTCGAAAAGACGCGCTGACGGCGCGCCGCGGGGCGCTCTTCGGCGCTGCCTGATTCACCCCCGCGGCGCGCTGGCCGCGGCGCTTGGGTTAACTTCGGCGCATGAACGAGCCGAAGCCCCTGATTCCCCCCTCGATCGGCGCGCTGGCCTGGCGCCAGACGCTGCGCGACTTCCGCGCTGGTGAATTGCGCCTGCTGGCCCTGGCCGTGGTGCTGGCGGTGGCCGCGCTCACAGCCGTCGGATTCTTCGCCGACCGGCTGAACACCGGCTTGCAGCGTGACGCGCGACAACTGCTCGGTGGCGACGCCATCGTCGGCAGCGACAAGCCCACGCCGCCCGAGCTGATCGAAAAAGCCCGCGCGCTCGGCCTGGCCACTGCGCAGACGGTGGGCTTCCCGAGCATGGGGCGTGCGCCTGAAGACAAGGGCGGCGCGAGCCGGCTCGTCTCGGTGAAGGCGGTCACACCCGCCTACCCGCTGCGCGGCCAGTTGCAGTTGCGCAGTACGACCGACGGCGAGGTGGAGACGGTGGCTGCATCGCCCTTACCGGGCACCGTTTGGGTCGACGCCGCGGTGCTCGACAGCTTGCAACTGAAGGTCGGCGACCCGCTGCTGCTGGGGGATGCCACGCTGAAGATCGACCGCATCATCGTCATCGAGCCCGATCGCGGCGCCGGCTTCTCGAGCTTCTCGCCGCGTGTGATGCTGGCCGAAGCCGACCTCGCAGCCACCGCGCTGGTGCAGCCGGCCAGCCGCCTGAACTACCGCCTGGCCGTTGCCGCGCCGTCGAACAAGACCGCCGCGCAAGGTGAAGCCGCGGTACGCGAATTCGTACGCTGGACCAATGCGCGCGTCAAGGACGCGACCTCACCGCTGCGCGGCGTTCAGGTCGAATCGCTGGACAGCGGCCAGCCCGCCATGCGCGCCGCGCTTGACCGGGCCGAGAAGTTCTTGAACCTCGTCGCGCTGCTGGCGGCGTTGCTGGCCGCGGTGGCAGTGGGCATCGCCGCGCGTGACTTTGCTCAGCGGCATCTGGACGACTGCGCGATGCTGCGCGTGCTGGGGCTGTCGCAGCGGCGCATTGCCGGCGCCTACACGCTGGAGTTCGTGTTCGTCGGCGTGCTGGCCAGTGCGGCCGGGGTGGCGATCGGCTTTGCCGTGCACTACGGCTTCGTCTACCTGCTGGCCGGGCTGGTGAACGTGGCGCTGCCGGCTGCCAGCATCTGGCCGGCGCTGTTCGGCCTGGGTGTGGGGCTGACGCTGCTGCTCGGATTCGGGCTGCCTCCGGTGCTGCAACTGTCGAAGGTGCCACCGCTGCGCGTGATCCGGCGCGACGTGGGCGGGCTGAAGGCGGCATCGCTGGGCGTGCTGCTGGCCGGCACCAGCGGCTTCGTCGCGCTGCTGCTGGCGGTGTCGGCGGATATCAAGCTCGGTCTGATCGCGGTCGGCGGCTTTGCCGCCGCCATCGCCCTGTTCGCGCTGGCTTCGTGGGGCGCGGTGAAGGTGCTGCGGCGCGCCGTGCCCGAGGCCGGCACACCGCACTGGTGGACCTTTGGCGCCAGCGCGCCGCGCTGGCTGGTGCTGGCCACGCGGCAGATTGCCGCCCGGCCGGCCTTTGCGGTGCTGCAAGTCTCGGCGCTGTCGGTCGGCATGCTGGCGCTGGTGCTGCTGGTGCTGCTGCGCACCGACCTCATCAGCAGCTGGCGCCAGGCCACGCCGGCCGATGCGCCGAACCGTTTCGTGATCAACCTGCAACCCGAACAGAGCGAGCCGTTCCAGGCATCGCTGAAGGCCGCGGGCGTGACGCGCTACGACTGGTTCGCGATGATCCGTGGCCGCCTCGTCAGCATCAACGGCAAGCCGGTGACGGCTGACAACTTCATCGACGAGCGCGCGCGCCGCCTGGCCGAACGCGAATTCAACCTCAGCCACACCGCCACGCTGCCCGACAAGAACCCGGTGGTGGCCGGCCGCTGGACACCCGATGAAGCCGACGGCCTCAGCGTCGAAGAAGGCCTGGCCACGCAGCTCGGCCTGAAGCTCGGCGACAAGCTGGTGTTCGACATCGGCGGCCAGTCGCGCGAAGGCCGCATCACCAGCCTGCGCAAGGTCGACTGGGGTTCGATGCGGGTCAACTTCTTCGTGCTGTTTCCGGTCGCCGACATGGGCGATGTGCCGGTGAGCTACATCAGCGCCTTCCGCGCGCCCGACAAGGCCGGCTTCGACAACCAGCTCAGCCGCGACTTCCCGAACGTCACCAACGTCGATGTCTCGGCGTCGATCGCGCAGGTGCAGCGCGTGATCGACCAGGTCATCCGCGCCGTCGAGTTCCTGTTCGGCTTCACGCTGCTGGCCGGGCTGGTGGTGCTGTTCGCGGCCATCACTGCCACCCGCGAGGCGCGCTCGCGCGAGTTCGCGATCATGCGAGCGCTGGGTGCCGGCTCGCGCCTGCTGGCGCAGGTGCAGCGCACGGAATTGCTCGGCATCGGCGCGCTGGCCGGTGTGCTGGCCTCGCTGGCGGCGATAGCAGTGGGCTGGCTGCTGGCGCGCTACGCCTTCGAGTTCAATTGGAACCCGTCGCCCTGGGTGCCGCTGGTCGGTGCCGTGGCCGGCGCGCTGCTGGCGCTGGCAGCAGGCTGGTGGGGCCTGCGCGACGTGCTGCGAAGGCCGGTGCTGGAAACGCTGCGCCGAGTTGGCGCGTTTTAAGCGCGGTGTGACCGCGGTGTGACCGCGGTCACACCGCGGTATTTGGGCCCGGCGGCCGCCGGTCCGTCTTCCGGGTATTGAATGCGGTCCCGGCGCGTCCTTCTTTCCAGCGTCAGGCGGCCTCGATCAGGCCCATGTCGGCGCTGCTCATCAGCGCTTCGATATCGATCAGGATCAGCATGCGTTCGGCGTCGTGCGCTGACGTGCCATCGCCGCTGCTGTGGCGCACGGTGCCGATGCCGGTGATGAAGCTGGTGTCGATGGTGCTGGCCAATGCCGGCGCGGGCTTGATCTGCTCACGCGTCAGCTCCATCACGTCGGACACCGAGTCGACTACCGTGCCGACGACGCGCCCGCGCACATTCAGCACCACGACGACGGTGAGGTCGTTCAACTCGGCCTTCTCGCAACCGAGCTTGAGGCGCAGGTCGATGATCGGCACGATGACGCCGCGCAGGTTGACCACGCCCTTGACGAAACGCGGTGCGTTGGCGATGCGCGTCGGCGCTTCGTAGGAGCGGATCTCCTGCACGCGCAGGATGTCGATGCCGTATTCCTCGTCGCCGAGGCGGAAGGTCAGGAACTCGCCGGCCGGCCCAGCGGCGGCAGGGCCGGCGCGCCCGCCCGGTGCGGACGAGGGCGACAGCGCGGCTCGCGGGGCAGGTCGCGCAATGACGGGGGCTTCGGCAATCGTTTCCATGGCGGTGGTCTCTTCGTGCGGGGATAACGCCCCTGGGTCGGTTGTTTATCGGCAGCGGGCGGGCTGGCTCAAGCGCGGCACGTTCAGAAGGTTTCCCAATCCTCGTCGCTGCTGCCGCCGCCCGCGGTGGCTGCGGCCGGTGCGCGGGCGGTGGTCGGGGCGGGGTGAGCGGAACGTTGGGGCGCAGGCGCCGGGGAGGCCAACGGCGCTGGCGCCGGTGCCTTGGCCACGGCTGGTGCTGCCTTCGCAGCGGCCGGCGCAGGCACCCGCTTCAACGCCGGGCCTGCGGCGTTCAGCCGCGGCCCTGCGGCCTTGGGCGCCGGCTTGCGCACGGCGGTGCTGCCGGTGGTTTTGGCCTGCGAGATGACGGCTGCGGCCACCTGGCCGGGGCTGGAGGCGCCGTCGACCCGGAACGCGGAGATCAGCTCGGTCAGCTTGCGCGACTGGTCGGCCAAGCTCTCGGCTGCTGCGGCGCTCTGCTCGACCAGCGCGGCGTTCTGCTGTGTCATCTGCTCCAGCTGCGAGACGGCGGTGTTGACCTGGCGCAGCCCGGTGCTCTGCTCGGACGTGGCGGCGCTGATTTCGCCGATCACGTCGTTGACACGCTGCACGCTGGAGACGATCTCGCCCATCGTGCTGCCGGCGTCACCCACCAGCCGGGTTCCGGAGTCGACCTTCTCGACGCTGGCCTGGATCAGGCCCTTGATCTCCTTGGCGGCCTCGGCGCTGCGCTGCGCCAGGCTGCGCACCTCGGCGGCCACGACCGCGAAGCCGCGGCCTTGTTCGCCCGCACGCGCGGCCTCGACCGCGGCGTTCAATGCCAGGATGTTGGTCTGGAACGCAATGCCGTCGATGGTGCCGATGATCTCGGCGATCTTGCGACTGCTGGTGTTGATCTCGTCCATCGTCGTCACGACCTGCGAGACGACCTCGCCGCCACGGCGCGCCGCGTCGCTGGCCGATATCGAGAGCTGGTTGGCCGTGCGTGCACTTTCAGCCGTCTGGCCGACGGTGCCGGTGATCTGCTCCAGGCTGGCCGCGGCCTCTTGCAGGTTGCTGGCGGTCTGCTCGGTGCGCGACGACAGGTCCTGGTTGCCGCTGGCGATTTGCGAGCTGGCGGTGGCGATCGAGTCGCCGCTGCTGCGCACTTCGCCGACCAGCCGGCGCAGCGCGTCCTGCATGCGCGCCAGCGAGGCCTGCATCGCGGCCGTCTCGTCGCGGCCCTGCGCCGTGATGCTGCCGGTCAGGTCGCCGGCGGCGATGCGCTCGATGACCGCCATCGTCTCGTGCAGCGGGGCGGTGATCGAGCGTGTGATGGCCCAGCCGAACAGTGCGGCGGCGGCGGTGGTGCCGGCCAGGAGCGCCAACAACATCATCTGTGCACGCGCCAGATCGGCCTTGGTGAGCGCATTGGCCTCGTCCACGCGGTCGTGCTGGTACTTCGTCAGCGCTTCGATCGCACCGGTGAACGCGACCGAAGCCGGCACCATGGCGCTGTCGATCAGCGGCCCGGCGGCCGCTGCGTCACTGCCGCGAAGCTGGGCCAGGAGGCCGTCACGCGCCGTCAGCCAGGTTTGGCGCTTGGCGGCAATGTCGCCCAGCAGCGCCTTGCCTTTGTCGCTGTCGACCAGCTTGGTCAATTCTTCCTGGAGCGTGGTGATGACCTTCGTGGTGACCTCGATCTGCGGCTTGAACATCGCATCCAACTCCTTCGATCCGCCGGACTTGGCCACCGCCAGCGCCCGCGCGACGTTCAGGTGAACCTGCGCGCGCCACTCGTCAGCCACGGCCGCCCTGCGCTGCAGTTCCTGCGCGCGCGCGCCATCATTGGCCAAGTGTCCGAACTGCATGTAGGCAAAGCCCACGGTGGCCAGCATCAGTGCCACCAAAGCGCCGAAGCCGATGGCCAGACGTGGTCCGATCTTGAGTTGGTTGAGTCTCATGGCGATGGTCTCGATTCAGTGTGGGTAGGTTGTGACCACATCAGTGCCGCGAGTGGCGCACGAGCGATCCGATGTCCAGGATGAGGGCCACTCGGCCGTCACCCATGATGGTCGCGCCCGACACGTCGGGCACCTTGCGGTAGTTGCTTTCCAGGTTCTTCACCACCACCTGCTGCTGGCCGAGCAGCTCGTCGACCAGCAGCGCGACGCGGCCGCCCTCGGCCTCGACGACGACCATGATCTCGGTGCCCTGGTCGTGGTCGAAGCGGGGCACGCCGAACAGCTTCTCGAGGTCGATCACCGGCATGTAGTCGCCGCGCACCTCGACCACGCGGCCGCTGCCGCCGATCGTGCGGATCATTCCCGGCTGCACCTGGAACGATTCGACGACGCTGCTTAGCGGCAGGATGTAGCACTCGGCGGCCACGCCCACGCTCATGCCGTCCATGATGGCCAGCGTCAGCGGCAGGCGCACCCGCACCGTCATGCCGTAGCCCTCGGCCGAGTCGATCTCGACCGTGCCGCCAAGCGAGCTGATGTTCTTCTTGACCACGTCCATGCCGACACCGCGGCCGGAGACGTCGGTCACCGCGTCGGCGGTCGAGAAGCCCGGCGCGAAGATCAGACCGTAAACGTCGGTATCGCTCATCGAATCGCTGACCTCGAGCCCGCGTTCCCGTGCCTTGCTCAGCAGCTTGGCGCGATTCAGGCCCTTGCCGTCGTCGCGCACCTCGATGACGATCGAGCCGCCCTGGTGGCTGGCGATCAGCGAGATGGTGCCCTGCTCGGGCTTGCCATTGGCCACGCGTTCGGCCGGCAGTTCGATGCCGTGGTCGCAGCTGTTGCGCACCAGGTGCGTCAGCGGGTCGGTGATCTTCTCGACCAGGCCCTTGTCGAGTTCGGTCGCCTCGCCGACCTGCACCAGCTCGACCTTCTTGCCGAGCTTGCCGGCCAGGTCGCGCAGCATGCGCGGGAAGCGGTTGAACACCAGCGACATCGGAATCATGCGGATCGACATCACCGCTTCCTGCAGGTCGCGGGTGTTGCGCTCCAGGTCGGCCAGGCCGGCGGCGAATTGGGCCAGCTGCTGGCTCTGCGCGCTATCGGCGGGGTCGAGCGCCTTGCCGTTCTGCGACAGCATGGCCTGCGTGATCACGAGCTCGCCGACCAGGTTGATCAGCTGGTCGACCTTTTCGACCGAGACGCGCAGCGTGCTTGATTCGGCTGCCGCCGCGGCGGCCGGTTTGGCGGTTGCTGCGCCGCGTGCGGCGGCCGGTGTGGCTGAGGCGGTGTCGGTCATGGGCGCATTGGCTGACGGCGTGGCCTCGGGCCCGGTTGGCGGCACCGAGCCGTCGGCCTCAGGCGCGCCGGGGGCGTTGTCGAAAAAGCCGTAGCCGGGGTCGGTGCTCGGCGGTTCGGGTTCTGGCGCGCCGGGCGCGCCTTCGTGAAAGCCGAAGCCGGCACTGGCCGGCTTCAGCGACAACTGCTCGCGGGCGACGTGGAAGCCGAACAGGTCGAGCAGCTCGCTGTCGCTGCTGACGGTGTGGACCTTGAACCGGCGCATGCCGTCGGCGGCACGGCCGGCGTCCAGCGGCTCGATCGTCCCGAGGTCGGTGATCTCGGCGAACAGCTCGACCAGGCTCTCCGCCACGGACACATCGTCCAGCGGGCCGACGGTGAGTTCGAGCACGCGAACCGGGCTTGCCGCCGGTGCAGCGGCAGGTGCTGCAGCTGCCGGCGCTGCCTTGGCTGCGGGCGCGGTGGAAGCGGCGGCTGCGGCCACCGGCGCGCCGCCGGCGAGCTGGCCACGGATCGTGTTCAGCAGCTCGCGCGTGTCGATCGGGTCGGCGCCGTTGCCCTGGTGGCGCGCGAGCTGCGCCTTCAGCGCGTCGCCGCTGGCCAGCAGCACGTCGACCATCACCGCGGTCGGCGTCAATTCGTGGCGGCGCAGCTTGTCAAGCAGCGTCTCCATCTGGTGCGTCAGCTCGGCCACGTCCTGGAAGCCGAAGGTCGCTGCGCCGCCCTTGACCGAGTGGGCGCAGCGGAAGATCGCGTTCAGCTCCTCGTCGTCGGCGGCCGCGAGGTCCAGGGTCAGGAGCATCTGCTCCATCTTGTCCAGGTTCTCGCCGGCCTCTTCGAAGAAGACCTGGAAGAACTGGCTCAGGTCGATACCGGCGGCCGCGCTGGCGCTGTCGGTGTGTGTGTCACCCATGTTGTGCCCCGATCCTTCAGCGGATGACTTTGCCGATGACCTCGACCAGCTTGGCCGGGTCGAAGGGCTTGACCAGCCAGCCGGTGGCGCCCGCGGCGCGGCCGGCCTGCTTCATCTGGTCGGAGCTCTCGGTGGTCAGGATGAGGATCGGCGTGGTCTTGAACTTCGGGTTCTCGCGCAGTTTTTTCGTCAGCCCGATGCCATCCAGTCGCGGCATGTTCTGGTCCGTCAGCACCAGGTCGAAGTCGCGGCTGTTGGCCTTCTCGAAGGCGTCCTGGCCGTCGACGGCTTCGACGACGCTGAAGCCGGCGTTCTTCAGCGTGAAGGACACCATCTGGCGCATCGAGGCGCTGTCATCCACGGCAAGGATCGAGTGCATGGCGGTTCTTTCGGGTAATCGGGATCGGGTACGGCGGGGGCGGCGTGGGCTTGGCGGTGGCGTCAGGTGCGGCGCTAGAAGAGCTCGACCGAGCCCGCGTCCATCTCGTCTTGCGTGACAGGGTTCGGGCGCAGCGGGGCTTCTTCGATCACGCTCTCACCGTCTTCGTCGTCGCCCATCGCGTCACGGGCCACGCGGTCGGCGCAGCTGCGCAGCCGGCGCTTGGTGTGGGCGATGAGCTGGGTCGCCATGTCCTGGAACTGCAGGGCGGTGATCGCGCCGCCCAGCGTGTGGCGCGCCAGCACGATGGCCTGCGTGCCTTGCGCCAGCGTGGACGGGGCGGCTTCGAGCTGACCCTGCGCGTCTTCGATGTGTTTGGTGGCGCCGGTGAAGTGCGACATCAACGCATCGCTGGCGTCTTCGAGCAGGCGCTGCAAGCGATCGAGATCGTTGCTGGCCACCATCAGGTGGTCCTGCAACTCGGCTGCGGCCAGCAGTTCCATGCCACCGGGTGGCGGTGGCTGGGAGATTTGTTCTTCGACGTGCATGTGCACTCCAGGCAATTCGACGTATCGAACCGGCCCAGCGCGTGCGCACGCAGACCGTTCGTTTCCATTTTCGGCAGCAAGTGGCCCGGCATTGAGCGGAAGTCGCGGCCGAACAGGCGCCATTTCGGAACCCGCCGTCTCGCGTTGGCGATACTTCGGCGATGCGGCCTATCCGGCTCCTCCATCTTGAAGACAGCGAGCCCGACCACGCGCTGGCGCTGGCTCACCTGCACCGCGCTGGCCTGGTGGTGCGCGCCGAACGCATCGAAACGCGTGCAGAGTTCACGGCAGCGTTGGCCGGCGACTGGGACGTGGTGCTGTCGGACTACCACCTGCCCGGCTTCACCGGCATCGAAGCGCTGCAGATGCTGCGCGAGCGCGGGCGGCCCTTGCCGTTCATCCTGGTCTCAGGGCAGATCGGGGAAGACACCGCCGTCGAGGCGATGCGCAACGGCGCCAGCGACTACCTGCTGAAGAACAACCTGTCGCGCCTGGCGCCGGCGATGGAACACGCCATCGAAGCCGTCGACACGCAGCGCGCGAGGGTGGCCGCCGACAGCGCGCTGGCCGAATCGCGCCAGCGCCTGTCGGAGCTTGCGCAGCACTTGCAGACCAGCGTCGAGGCCGAGCGCCATGCGATCGCGCGCGAGATCCACGACGACGTCGGCGGTGCGCTGACGGCGCTGAAGTTCGATCTCGACTGGATCCGACGTCACAGCAACGACACGGTCGTGCAGCAGCGTTCGTTGTCGGCGCTGGAGCAGGTCACGCACGCCATCGAGGCCAGCCAACGCATCATGCAGAACCTGCGCCCGGCGATCCTGGAGCAGGGCATGCTCGCCGCGCTGCAGTGGTTGACCAGCCGCTTCGAGAAGCGGACCGGCATCGCCTGCGAGTTCCGCGCCGCCAACGTCGCCGGCTTCGAGGCTATCGAGCTGCCGGCAGGGGTGCCGCTGGTGTCCTACCGCACGGTGCAGGAGGCGCTGACCAACGTCAGCAAGCACGCGCAGGCCACCCGGGTGGTGGTGGACCTGAGTTGCACCGGCGGCGTGCTGTCGCTGGAAGTCAGCGACAACGGACGCGGGCTCGACGCGGCCGATCTGGCCAAGGCCAAAAGCTTCGGCATCCGCGGCCTGCATGAACGCGCCAGCACCGTCGGCGGCTGGGTTGACCTGAGCACCGGCGACGGTGGCCACCGCGGGCGCGGCACCAGCCTGATCCTGTCGGTGCCCTTGCCCAAGGAGCCGCGCGCGCCGCGCGAGGACGGCAGCGACGACGACGACAATGACGATCCGGAGACCACCGCGTGGAGTGCCCTTTGACCGCGCCCTGAAGCCCACCCATGACCGATGTCATCCTCTGCGACGACCACGCGCTGATCCGCCGCGGTATCCGCGACACGCTGGCCGACATGGCCGACCTGCGTGTCGTCGGCGAGGCCGGCGACTACGGCGAACTGCGTGTGCTGATGCGCCAGCGGCTGCTCGACGAACCCGGCCGCAAGGAGCCTTGCGACGTGCTGGTGCTCGACATCAACCTGCCCGGCCGCAGCGGGCTGGACGTGCTGCACGCGCTGAAGGACGAAGGCTCGTCGGTCAAGGTGCTGGTGGTCAGCATGTACCCCGAGGACCAGTACGCGATCCGCGCGCTGCGGGCTGGCGCCTACGGCTACGTCAACAAGGGCGGCGACCCGCAGCTCATCGTGCAGGCGGTGCGCACGGTGGCACAGGGCCGCAAGTACGTCACGCCCGAGATCGCGCAGATGCTGGTCGAGAGCCTGACCACGCCGACCAGCGAGAACCCGCACAACAAGCTGAGCGACCGCGAGTTGCAGACGTTGGTGATGATCGCCAGCGGCAAGCGGCTGGCCGACATTGCTGCGGAACTGACGTTGAGCCCGAAGACGGTCAGCGTCTACCGAGCGCGGGTTCTGGAAAAGCTCCAGCTGGCCAACAACAGCGAACTCACCGTCTACGCGATCCGCAACGGGTTGGTCGGGCAGTGAGCCGGGCGGTGGCTGTGGTTGCTCACGGCGCGGCCGACGACCCCCACGCCATCCGCAACGCCGGCCGCGAGTTGCTGTCGCTGGCGCTGATCGAAGCGCGCAACCACCTGCTGGCGCGGCTGGCCCAGGACGAGTCGTCGGCGACCGCCCGGCGCGCCGCGTTGCACGCCGGCTGGTTCCAGGAATACTGGATCGCGCGCCATCTGCAGCGCCAACGGGGCGAAGGCTGCGATGCGGCGGCGCCGCGGCTGGCCGGCATCGAGCCCTGCATCGACGGCTGGATCGCCGGCGCAGACGCCGGGCTGCCCGATGCCGCCACGTTGCGCGCGGTGCTGGCCGAAACGCTGGACACCTCGCTCGACCTGCTGGCGCGGTGCCCCGAGGATGACAGCGCGCTGCACGTCTACCGCAACGCGCTGCTTCACGAAGACCGCTTGTGCGAGCGGCTGGCCGAACACCTGCGCGACGGTGCGCCGCCGGCGCGTGTCGAGCGCGAACCGATCTGGCTGCCGGCGCGGCGCTGGTTGCTGGGCAGTGCGGCCGGGCCGCAGGCCGGCCATGTGCCGCACAACGAGCGCTGGGCCCACGAAGTGGCGGTGCCCGAGTTCGAGATCGATGCACAGCCCGTGAGCTGGTCGCGTTATGTCGAGTTCGCGTCCGATGGCGGCTACGACCGCCGCGATTTGTGGAGCGATGCTGGCTGGGCCTGGGTCGAAGGCGAAGAGCGCCGCGCGCCGCGCTTCGTCGAGCAGATGCAGGGCGGCGTGATGGTGCAGGGCCGCAGCGTTGAAGCCGGCCTGCGCCGCACCGCCGAGGCCGGCCTGCGCCGCACTGCCGAAGCCGGCCTGCGCCGGGTGGCCGCGGGCCAGCCGGCGATGCATGTCAGCCGCTACGAAGCCGAAGCCTGGTGCCGTTGGGCCGGCCGCCGCCTGCCGACCGAGCCCGAGTGGGAGCAATCCGCCTGCACTGCGGGCAGCCGGGGCTTCGTCTGGGGCGATGTGTTCGAGTGGGTCGCCGGCAGCGCGCGCGCCTGGCCCGGCGCGCCAGCGCAAGCACCGGACTGCCTGGACGGGATTCCGCAGCCGGGCACCGAAGGCGTGCTGCGGGGCGCGTCGTTCGCGACCCTGGCGCGGCGTCGGCATCCGAAGGCACGGCGCTTCGCGTTGCCGGTTGCCGATACGATGTTCTGCGGCTTCAGAAGCTGCACGTTCTGAAGCCGGCCACCCGAAGGAAGCTGCCTTGTCGAATCTGAACTTCACGCTCAACGGCCGCGCCACACGCGCGACGGCCGAACCGCAGACGCTGCTGGTCGAGTTGCTGCGCGGCCCGCTCGGCCTGACCGGCACCCATGTCGGCTGCGACACCGCGCAGTGCGGCTGCTGCACCGTGCTGCTCGACGGCCAGGCCGTCAAGGCGTGCAGCGTGCTGGCGGTGCAGGCCGCCGGCCGCAGCGTGACCACCGTCGAAGGCCTGGCGTCGGCCGACGGCACGCTGCACCCGGTGCAGGACGCTTTCATTGCCTGCCACGGGCTGCAATGCGGCTTCTGCACGCCGGGGATGATGATGTCGGCGACCGCACTGCTGGCCGAGAACCCGAACCCGAGCGAGGCGCAGATCGAACAGGCGCTGGAAGGCAACCTGTGCCGCTGCACGGGTTACGTCAATATCGTCGCGGCGGTGAAGCAGGCTGCGGTGACGCTGCAAGCCAAGGCACCCGCGTGAACGCGCCGCGGGACGAGCGCCGGGCCGCCCCAAACCGGCCCGCTGTCCCCTCGGGGGCTGAGCCCGGACACGACCAGTCCGGGGGACTGTTCGTGCCTGGCGAGGGGTTGGGCCGTCCGGCCCAGCGCGGTCCGCAGGACCGACCGACGTACCCGTCGGGCGAGGGGCTCCGTTTCGGTAGTGGCCAGGCGGTGCGCCGCGTCGAAGACCCGGCGCTGGTGCGCGGCGAAGGCCGCTTCACCGACGACCATGTGCTGCCCGCCCAGACCTACCTGGCCTTCGTTCGCAGCGACCGCGCGCATGCGCGCATCAATGGCATCGACAGCGCCGAAGCGAAGGCGATGCCGGGGGTGCTGGCGGTCTTCACCGGTGCCGAACTCGATGCGGCGGGCGTCAAGCCGATCGGCATCGCGGTGCCCTTCAAGCGCGCCGACGGCAGCGCCTTCAGCGTGCCGCCCAGGCGCGCGCTGGCGTTTGAGGTCACACGCCATGCCGGTGAGCCGGTGGCCGCCGTGGTGGCAGAAACGATCAAACAGGCGAAGGCCGCGGCCATGGCCGTGGTCGTGGATTACGAAGACCTGCCTGTGGTCGGCGATCTGGCCACCGCCATCGCCGCTGGCGCGCCTGTGGTGTGGCCGGGCGCCCCCGACAACATTGCAGCGGTGGCCCGCCACGGCGACGCAGCGGCCACCGAGGCGGCGTTCGCGGGGGCTGCCCACCGCGTCGCGCTCGACCTCGTCAACCAGCGCCTCGCGCCGCTGACGATGGAGCCGCGCTCGGTGCTGGCGTTCATGGACGAAGGCCGCCTCACGCTGCGCATGAGCAGCCAGATGCCGACCGGTGTTCGCACCACGCTCGCGGCCTGCCTGCCCGGCCGCACGGCCGAGAACGTGCGCGTGGTGGTGGGTGACGTCGGTGGCGGCTTCGGCATGAAGACCGGCGCCTACCCCGAAGACCTGATGCTCGGCTGGGCCGCGTTGCAGCTCGGCCGGCCGGTGAAGTGGCAGGCCGAAAGGCTGGAGGACTTCCTGTCCGCCGTGCATGGCCGCGACCAGGCCAGCCACGCCGAGATCGCGCTCAACGCCGACGGCAAGGTGCTGGCCCTGCGCGTGCGCACGATGGCCAACATCGGCGCCACGCCGACAGCGACCTCGGTCGTGATCCCGCTGATGATCGGCCCGTGGGTCTCGACCAGCATCTACGACATCCCGCTGATCGACCTGCACCTCAGCGCCGTATTGACGAACCAGGCCGCCACCGGCGCCTACCGCGGTGCCGGCCGGCCCGAGGCTATCTACATCATCGAGCGGCTGATCGACGCCGCGGCGCGCACACTCGGCATCGACGGCGCCGAGCTGCGCCGCCGCAACATGATCCGTCCCGAGCAGATGCCCTACCGCAACGCGATGGGCCACACCTACGACAGCGGGCAGTTCGAGAAGATCCTCGACCAGGGCCTGGCGCTCGCGGACTGGACTGGCTTCGACGCGCGCCGCGCGGACAGCCACAAGCGCGGCCTGGTGCGCGGGCGAGGCATTGCGACCTTCCTCGAATGGACCGGCGGCAACGCGCTGGAAGAGAAGGTCTCGGTCGCCGTCACCGCCGACGGCTTCATCGAACTGACCAGCGCCACGATGCCGATGGGCCAGGGCATCGCCACCAGCTACGTGCAACTGGCGCACGACGTGTTCGGCGTGCCCCTGGAGTGCATCCGCGTGCTGCAAGGCGATACCGACCGTGCCAACGGCTTCGGCAGCGCGGGCAGCCGTTCGCTGTTCACGGGTGGTGCAGCCGTGTTCGTTGCCGCCAGGAGCACGGTGGCCAAGGGGCTCGAGCTGGCGGCCGAGAAGCTCGAAGCGGGCACCAGCGACATCGAATACGCCGCCGGCCGCTACACGGTGGCAGGCACCGACCTGTCGGTGAGCCTGTTCGAACTGGCGGCGGTACAGCCTGCATCGAAGCTGGTGGTCGACGACAGGGCCACGGCCCAGGCACCCAGTTGGCCCAACGGCTGCCATATTGCCGAAGTGGAGCTCGATACCGCCACCGGTGACGTGCAGGTGGTGGGTTATGCCAGCGTCAACGACATCGGCCGCGTCGTCAGCCCGCTGATCGTGCGCGGCCAGGTCGAAGGTGGCGCGGTGCAGGGCATCGGCCAGGCGCTGGCCGAGCAGGTGCGCTACGACGCCGCCAGCGGCCAGTTGCTGTCGGCCAGCCTGATGGACTACGCCGCGCCGCGCGTGGACGGCTTCCGCGGCTTCAAGACGCTGTTCGACCAGAGCGTGCCCTGCCTGACCAACGTGCTGGGCGCGAAGGGCGTCGGCGAACTCGGCACCATCGGCGCCACGCCCGCGGTGGTCATTGCCGTGATCGATGCGTTGCAGGCCACTGGCCTGAGCGCGGCAGACGCGGTGCGCGTGCAGATGCCGCTGACGCCGGCGACCGTGTGGCGCGCCTTGCAGCGCGACTTCGACACGCCGATCGTCGCCGCCGACTGACCTGGCCGGTCAGCCCCGCGCGGGCCGCCGCGCCGCACCGCCCAGCACCGCCGCCAGGTCGTGCAGGGTGTCCAGGTTGTGCGCGGGCAGGAACTGGTCGACATGCGGCAGCATCGCGCGGATGCCCGCGGCACGCGGCTGGAAGGCGTCGAAGCGCAGCAGCGGGTTCAGCCACACCAGTCGCTCGCAGCTCTTGTGCAGCCGCTCCATCTCGAAACGCAGGTGTTCGCAGCGCGGGTCGTCGGGGGTGCCGTGTTCGAGCCCGTCGCTGATCAGCAGCACCGTCGCCCGGCCCGACAGCACGCGCCGCGCCCAGCGCTGGTTGAACTCGTGCAGGCACTGCGTGATGCGGGTGCCGCCGGACCAGTCGGCGACGTCGGCCACCACGCGGGCGACCGCGATGTCGGGGTCGCGCTGGCGTAGCGCGCGGGTGGTGCGCGTCAGCCGCGTGCCGAAGACGAAACTCTCAACGCGGGCCTCGGCATGGCCTAACGCGTGAGTGAAGTGGAGCAGCATGCGCGAGTAGCGGCTCATCGAGCCGCTGATGTCGGCCAGCACCACCAACGGCGCCGGCCGGTCGGCCGCGCGCTTCCAGTGCATCTGCCACAGCTCGCCGCCGTGGCGAGCCAGCGCGCGCAAGGTGGCGCGGCCATCGATGCGCGCCTGGCGGCCCGGGCCGGGCGCGGGTTGCGTGCGGCGGGTGCGCAGGCGCTGGAACAGCGGCGCCATGCGACGCAGCAAGGCCTGCGCGGCCCGCCACTCGTCGGCCGTCATGGTGTCGAAGTCGGCCTTGCGCAGCAGCTCGCGCTCGTTCCACGTCAGCGTGGCGTCGACCTCGACCTTCTCGGGCGGCGGGCGCGGGTTCGGCGCGTCGGGCTGGTGCGGAAACAGCGCGTCGCCCAGGCGGCGGTTCTCGGGCACCGGTTGCTTTTCTGTCTTGGCCTGCACGCGCGGCAACAGCATGGCCATCATCCGGCCAGCCAGATCGGGGTCGCGCCAGAACAGGTGGAAGGCCTGCTCGAACAGCTCGCGGTGTTCGATGCGGTCGATGAAACACGCCGCCAGCGTGTCGTGAAAGTCGCGCCGGCTCTCCAGCCCTGCGACCTGCAGCGCGTTCAGGGCGAGCTGGATGCGGTCGGTGGGCAACTGCATGCCGGCGGTACGCAGCACGCGGCCGAAGTGCATGACGTTGTCGGCCAGATGGCCAGGCAGGTCGACAGGGGTCGGCAACATTCTGGGGGGAGCATAGCGGCGGGTGGCGCGGCAACAATGGTCGCCCTTGATTGCCGCGACGGAGCCTGACCCATGCCCTCTGATTCCTCCCACGTGCTGGCTCTGAGCTTGGCGTTGGCCCTCGCCGCAGCGGCTGCTCCGGTGGCCTGGGCGCAGCCGGCGCCTGCTGCATCCACGGTGCCGCTGATCGAGCGCGCCAAGCTGTTCGGCAACCCCAGCAAGACCGGCGGCCGGCTCAGCCCCGACGGCCGCTGGCTGTCGTGGATCGCGCCGCGCGACGGCGTGCTGAACGTGTGGGTCGCGCCGCTGGACAAGCCGGCAGAGACGCGTGCGCTGACCGACGAACGCACGCGGCCTATCCGCCGAGCTGATTGGTCACCGGATTCGAAAACGCTGCTCTATATCAACGACCAGGGTGGCGACGAAAACTTCCTGCTCTACGGCGTGAACGTGGAAAGCGGCAAGCAGACCTCCTACACACCGTTCACCAAGACACGGGTGCAGATCATCTCCAGCAGCCCGCTGGTGAAGGACCGCATATTGATCGGCCTGAACAACCGCGACCCGCGCCTGCACGACGTGCACAGCCTGGAACTCGCCACCGGCAAGCTGACGCTGGTGATGAAGAACGAGGGCTACGGCCGCTTCATGGCCGACCCGCAAGGTGTGTTGCGGATGGCGCAGAAGTCGCGCCCCGACGGCGGCGACGATTATTTCCGCGTCGAGGACGGCAAGGTCGATGCAGCGCCGATGATGTCGGTCGGCTTCGAGGATGTGGCAGGCACCTCGCCGCTGGGCTACACGGCAGACGGCAAGACGCTGTACTGGTCCGACGCACGCGGCCGCGACACCGCGGCGCTGCTGGCGCAGGACGTGGTCAGCGGGCGCTTCACCATGCTGGCGCAGGACGCGCGGGCCGACATCGACGAAGCCCTGTTCGAGCCACGCAGCCGGCAGCTGCAGGGCTACGTGCTGGAGTACCTGAAGCCCGAAATGGTGGCACTCGGCGGCGCCTCGAATGCCGCGCTCGCGGCCGACCTGAAGTGGCTGGAGCGCGAGACCGGCGGCAGCTTCAGCATCACCTCGCGCACCGAAGCCGACGACAAGTGGCTGTTGACCGTCGACCGCGTGACCACGCCCGCCACCGCCTGGCTGTTCGACCGCAGCGCGAGAACGCTGAAGCCGCTGTACGTCACGCGGCCCGAACTCGAAGGCGCGCCGCTGCAACCGATGCAGGCGCACGAGATCAAGTCGCGCGACGGCCTCACGTTGGTGTCCTACCTGACGCTGCCGCGTGACAGCCAGGCCGGTGCCGATGGCAAACCCTCGCGCGCTGTGCCGATGGTGCTGGACGTGCACGGCGGGCCCTGGGGCCGCGATCGCTACGGTTACAACGGCTGGCACCAGTGGCTGGCCAACCGCGGCTATGCGGTGCTGTCGGTCAACTTCCGCGGCTCGACCGGTTTCGGCAAGCGTTTCGTCAACGCCGCCGACCTGCAATGGGGCCGCGCGATGCAGGACGACCTGCTCGACGCCGTGGCCTGGGCGGTGGCGCGCGGGGTGACGACGCGCGAGAAGGTCGCGATCACGGGCGGCTCGTACGGCGGCTACGCCACGCTGGCCGGGCTGGCCTTCACACCGCGCGAATTTGCCTGCGGCGTCAGCATCGTCGGGCCGTCGAACCTGTTCACGCTGCTGAAGAGCATTCCGCCGTACTGGGAAGACTTCAAGCAGCAGATGTATCGCCGAATGGGCAACCCCGAGACCGAAGCCGGCCGCGCGTTGCTGACCGATCGTTCGCCGCTGAACGCCGCGGCGCGCATCGAACGGCCGCTGCTGATCGGCCAGGGCGCGAACGACCCGCGCGTGAACATCGCCGAGTCGGACCAGATCGTCGACGCGATGAAGGCGCGCAACATCCCGGTCAGCTACATCGTGTTCCCCGACGAAGGCCACGGCTTCGCGCGGCCGGTCAACCGGATCGCCTTCAATGCCGTGATGGAGAGCTTCCTTGGCCGCTGCCTGGGCGGGCGGGTCGAGCCGATCGGCGGCACGCTGAAGGCGTCGACCGCCGAGGTGCGCCATGGCGCGGAGTTCGCGCCCGGCGTGAAGGATGCCTTGGCGGTGCGCTGAGCGTGCGGGTTCAGCCTGTCGGGTTGCCTCAGGCGCTGTCAGGCCGATTCAGGCGCGTGCACCCGCGGTCTCGCTGCGCAGTTGCGCCAGCAGGCGCGCGGCCTCGCTGCCCTGCACCTTGCCGATGTCGTCCTGGTACTTCAGCAGCACGCCCAGCGTGTGGTTGATGAGATCGGGGTCGAGCACCAGCGCGTTCAGCTCCATCAAGGCGCGGGTCCACTCGATCGTCTCGGCAATGCCCGGCAGCTTGTACAGATCAAGCGAGCGCAGGCGCTGGACGAAGGCGACGATCTCTTCCGTCAGCCGCTGCGGCGCACCGGGCACGCGGCGTTCGATGATGGCTTTCTCGCGCGCTGCATCCGGGAAGCCGACCCAGTGGTACAGGCAGCGCCGCTTGACGGCGTCGTGAACCTCGCGCGTGCGGTTGCTGGTCAGCACCACGATCGGCGGCACGGTGGCCTTCACGGTGCCGTACTCGGGAATCGTGATCTGGAAGTCGCTCAGCACTTCCAGCAGGAAGGCTTCGAAGGGCTCGTCGGCGCGGTCGAGTTCGTCGATCAGCAGCACCGGCGGCACGGGCGCCGCGGGGTCGATGGCCAGCAGCAGCGCGCGGCGGATGAGGTACTTGTCGGAGAAGAGTGAAGCTGCGATCTGCTCGCGCACTTCGTGGGCGCCAGCCCCCCCGGGGGGCGGGCCGCCGTCCGCGGCGGACCGGGGGCTCCATTCCGCCAGACGAATGTCGAGCATCTGCCGCGCGTAGTTCCACTCGTAGGCTGCACCCGCGAGATCCAGGCCTTCGTAGCACTGCAAACGGATCAACGGCCGGCCCAGCATGGCTGCCAGCGTCTTGGCGATCTCGGTCTTGCCGGTGCCGGGCTCGCCCTCCAGGAACAGCGGGCGCTGCAGCTTGAGCGCGAGGTAGACGGTGGTGGCCAGCGCGCGCTCGGGCACGTAGTCGTGCGCAAGCAGCTTCGCGGCGGTGTCGTCGATGCTGGTGGGCAGGCCCGTCATGCTGGCGACCGATTCATCGACTCCAGTGTAGCGGCCTTGCAGACGGACGCCGGTGCCAAGCCAGGCCGCGCGCGAAGCGGTCGGACCGCAAGCAGACGGCTGCGGCCTAGGCCGAAAGTCAGTGCCGCAGGCCCGGGGATTTGCGCATCATCTTTCGCAAGTCGGACGCAGTCGGCGCACGATCCGTCTAACTCAGGAGGCCGCCATGCCGATCCCAACCTCGCAGCTGAAGACCTGGGGCATCGTCCAGTGGCAGACGCAGCTCAAGCATGTTTCGCCTTCGTCCGGCGGTGCGGTCGGTGTGATGTTCGCGTGGACCCAAAACCCAGGGTCCAACGGCCCCGACTACAGCAATCCGGGCACCGCGGCCTTCGTGATCAAACCTTCACCCGGATCGGCCGCCACCACGCGCTTTGCAGAGAAGCTGATGACCAAGGCGATCGGTGCCGAAAGCGTCAACACGCTGCCCATCGCCAAGACCGACTCGCGCTTCAACGCGATCCTCGCCTCGTTGCAGCGCGCCAAGGCCGGCGTCGACAACAGCCACCAGTCGGCCGGCGCCAACGCCAGCCCGAGCTTGACGCAATTGAGGGACCGGTGGGCATCCGTGCTGCCGCACTACAGGAACGCCGCCGCCCTGATGGTGCAGGAACTGGCGGTCGGGATGGCCGAGTTCGACCAGGTGCAGCACGACCCGTCGCAGGGTGGCCTGGGCGCGCTGCTGGGCAACGTCCAGCTGATGACCAACCTCGGCAAGCTGTTCGCCGCTGATGCCATCCTGGGCAACGGCGATCGCTTGTGTTCGCTGAACACGACCAACATCCTCTACAAGCGGACCAACGCGCAGATCATGTCGGTCGACAGCCAGGCCATCCTGGTCAGCTATCGTGCGCTGTTGGCGCAGGGTGAGGTAAAGGCAGCCGACTGGGTTAACCAGATCGTCACCCGAAACGCCGGCGCACAGGTGGCTGAGACGCCGAACCAGATCACGCCTGCGTCGTTCGCGATGCAGGACCTGTACGACGTGGATCGCTGGTGGACGACGATGTTTCGCGGGCAGCTCGAGCGCTCTAGCGAGCGCCACGGTGAAACCGTGCCTGGAAACGCCTTGTGGTGGTTCGCGCGGACTGCATTCATGCGTGGCGTCGAAGAGGGGCTGCGCGGCGTCGATCGGCAACTCTCCGGGCTCAACTGGCTGGCCGTGAAGAGCAAGTTCAAGAGCTACGAGAAGCGATACGGCGCCAGCCCCAACATGGACTGGACCAACCTGAAGATCCGGCGCATGTACATCAAGATGGTGCTGGCCGACGGCAACAAACCGGGAACGCCGGCGGAGAAGCAACTGCGCGCGATGGACCGCGTCGTCGCCTATGCCGAGCGCAAGCTGGCGAGTCGGGAGATCTAGGCTCCGAAGCGACCGCCCATCTCCGGTACCAGCCCGGTCGTCCGGGCGGTGGTCAAGCCAGCGCGCGCGCCGCAAGCACCGGGATCAGCGCCGCGCGATATTCGGCCGAGCCGTGCAGATCGCTGTTCAATCCGCTGGCGTCGACGGTCGCCCCGGCCAGCGCGGCCGCGCTGTAGTTAGCCGCCAGCTTGGCCTCGAGCGCGCTGGCCCGGAACACGCCGCTGGCGCCGGCGCCCGTCACTGCTACCCGCACGCCGGACGCGAACTTAGCGACGAACACACCGACCAGCGAGAAGCGGCTGGCGGGCTGCTTGAACTTCTGCCAGCCGGCCTTCTCGGGGACCGGGAAGCTGACCGAGGTGATGACTTCGCCGTCGACCAACGCCGTGGTGTACAGGCCCTGGAAGAAGGCCTCGGCCGCGAGCGAACGTTGGTTGGTCGTCACCGTGGCCCCGAGGGCCAGCACGGCAGCCGGGTAGCAGGCGGCCGGGTCGTTGTTGGCCAGGCTGCCGCCGATCGTGCCGCGGTTGCGCACCTGCCGGTCGCCGATGTGGCCGGCCAGGGCCGCCAGCGCCGGAATCGCCTGTTGGACTTCCTTGGACGCGGCCACCGCGGCGTGCGTCGTGCCCGCGCCGATGGTCACCTTGCCGTCGGCCACGGTGATGCCCTTCAGCTCGGTTATTGCGCCGAGGTCGATCACGTCGGTCGGGGCAATCAAGCCCAGCTTCATCGATTGCAGCAGCGTCTGCCCGCCGCTCATCAGCTTGGCGTCGCCGTTTTGCGCCAGTTGTGCGGCAGCGGCCACGTTGGCCGGGGTGTGGAAAGCGAATGCTTGCATGGTGTCAGTTCCTTTTGAGCGTCAGGCCGTCAAAGTTTGCCGTGGGCGGCTTTCCAGACGTTGTGCGGGCTGGCCGGCATCGGCATGTCCTTGATGCTCAGCGCGTGGCAGATGGCGTTGATGAGCGCCGGCGGGCTGCCGATGGCGCCCGCTTCGCCGCAGCCCTTCACGCCCAGCGGGTTGTGCGTGCAGGGCGTGCCCTTGACGGTTTCGACGGTGAAATTGGGCAGGTCGTCGGCGCGCGGCATGGCGTAGTCCATGTAGCTGCCGGTCAGCAACTGGCCGCTCTGCGGGTCGTAGATGCAGTGTTCCAGCATCGCCTGGCCGATGCCCTGCGCCAGGCCGCCATGGACCTGGCCCTCGACGATCATCGGGTTGATGACGTTGCCGAAGTCGTCGCAGGCGGTGAACTGCTCGATCTTCACCACGCCAGTGGCGGTGTCGACTTCCACTTCGCAGATGTACGTGCCGGCCGGGTAGGTGAAGTTGCTCGGGTCGTAGAACGCGTTTTCGTTCAACCCCGGTTCGAGCTTGTCATGCGGGAAGTTGTGCGGCACGTAGGCCGTCAACGACACGCTGGCAAAGGGCACGTTCTTGTCGGTGCCGGCCACCTTGAACACGCCGCCTTCGAAGATCACGTCGGCATCGCTCGCTTCCATCAGGTGCGCGGCGATCTTCTTGCCCTTGGCGATGACCTTGTCGAGTGCCTTGACGATGGCCGTGCCGCCGACGGCGAGCGAACGGCTGCCGTAGGTGCCCATGCCGAACAGCACCTTGCCGGTGTCGCCGTGCTCGATGGTGATGTCGTCGAGCGGGATGCCGAGCTTGTCGGCCACCACCTGCGCGAAGGTCGTTTCGTGGCCCTGCCCGTGGCTGTGGCTGCCGGTGAAGACCGTCACTTTGCCGGTCGGGTGCACGCGCACCTCGCCGGCTTCGAACAGGCCGGCCCGAGCGCCCAGCGCCCCCGCCACGCTGGACGGTGCGATGCCGCAGGCCTCGATGTAGGCGCTGTAGCCCAGGCCGCGCTTCATCCCCTTGGCTTCACTGGCGGCCTTGCGCGCTGCAAAGCCGGCGACGTCGGCCAGCGCGATGGCGCGGGACATCGTGGCTTCGTAGTCGCCGGTGTCGTAGGTCAGGCCGACCGGCGTGGCATAGGGGAAGGTCTTGATGAAGTTGCGCCGGCGCAGTTCGGCCGGGTCGATGCCGAGTTCGTGTGCTGCGGTCTCGACGATCCGCTCGACCGTGTAGGTGGCTTCGGGCCGGCCCGCGCCGCGGTAGGCATCCACCGGCGAGGTGTTGGTGAAGACCGCGTGCACCGTACAGGCGATCTTGGGCGTGGCGTACTGGCCGGCCAGCAGCGTGGCGTACAGGATGGTCGGGACGCACGTCGAGAAGGTGCTGAGGTACGCACCCATGTTGGCCGTGGTGTTGACGCGGAAGCCGATGAACTTGCCGTTGGCGTCCAGTGCCAATTCGGCCGTCGTCAGGTGGTCGCGGCCGTGCGCGTCGGACAGGAATGCTTCCGAGCGGTCGCAGGTCCACTTGATCGGCCGCCTGATCTGCTTGCTGGCCCAGACCAAGGCGGTTTCTTCGCCGTAAAGAAAGATCTTGCTGCCGAAGCCGCCGCCCACGTCGGGTGCCACCACGCGCATCTTGTGCTCGGGGATGCCAAGCACGAAGGCGCACATCAGCAGCCGCTCGACGTGCGGGTTCTGGTTGGCGACGTACAGCGTGTAGCTGTCGTCGCTGGGGTTCCAGCTGGCGTTGGCTGCGCGCGGTTCGATCGCATTCGGCGCGAGCCGGTTGTTGCGGAAGGTCAGCGTGGTGACGTGCGCAGCCTGCGCGAACGCCGCGTCCACGCCCGCCGGGTCGCCGATCTGCCACGTGTAGCAGGTGTTGCCCGGCGCTTCGTCGTGCACGTTCGCACCGGTTCCGGTGACGTTGCCGATGTCGATGACGGCCGGCAACACGTCGTACTGGACGTCGATCAGCTGGGTGGCGGCGCGTGCCTGCTCCAGCGTCTCGGCCACGACCAGCGCCACGCGGTCGCCGACATAGCGCACCTTGCCGTCGGCCAGCACCGGGTGTTTGGGCTCCTTCATCGGCGTGCCGTCGATGTTGTTGATCAGCCATCCGCAGGGCAGGCCGCCGACGGCCTTGAAGTGTTCGCCGGTGAAGATGCCGAGCACGCCGGGCGCATTCGACGCGGCCGTGGTGTCCAGCGAAGTGATGCGCGCATGCGCATGCGGGCTGCGCAGGAAGGCGGCGTAGGTCTGCCCGTGCAGCGTGATGTCGTCGGTGTACTGGCCGCGGCCGGTGAGGAAACGCGCGTCTTCGCGGCGAACCACGCTCTGGCCGATGAAACCTTGTCTTGCGTTCATGTCGGGATCCTGTTTGTGTTCATCAAGCAAACGCCGCTGAACCGGCTTCGCCGGGCCGCTGGCGTTGCCCCTTGAGGGGTGGCGGCCGAAGGCCGCTACGGGGTGGTCATCGCTCTCGCGCCTTCGCGCACGGCCTTGACGATGTTGTGGTAACCGGTGCAGCGGCACATGTTGCCTTCCAGGCCCTCGCGCACCTTGGCGTCGCTGCTGCAATCGTGGTGCTGCACGAGGTCGATCGCGCTCATCACCATGCCCGGTGTGCAGAAACCGCACTGCAGCCCGTGGCACTGGTTGAAGGCGGTCTGCATTGGGTGCAGCGTGCCGTCGGCAGCGGCCACGCCTTCGATGGTGGTGAGCTCGGTGCCCGCGGCGTGCGCCGCCAGCATCGAACACGCCTTCACCGCGCGGCCGTCGATGTGCACCGTGCAGGCACCGCACTGGCCGGTGTCGCAGCCGACGTGCGTGCCGGTCATGCGCAGGTGTTCGCGGATGAAGTCGACCAGCAACGTGGCCGGCGCGACTTCGCGCTCGACTGCCTTGCCGTTGACCTTGAGCTTGAGAAGGGCCATGGAACGTGTCTCCGGTTTGTTGTGCGGTAAGCAGGGGCTGGCCGGCGCGGGAGCCGGCGATTCGACGTCGAGGATAGGCCGACCGGTCGGCCGTGCATCAGGGAAACCGCCAACCCGGCAGCAGCCGTTCGGCTGGCCGTTGTCACGCGGCCGACCCACGCCTGCGGTACGGCGGCCCGCGGGACACGCCCAGCCGGCGCGTGGCGGCCGACAGGTTGCCGCCGGCGGCGGGCGCGCTACTTGGCCTTCCGGCGGGCGTAGCGGGCGGTGAAGCGCGCTTCGCCCAGCGCGTTGGCGTTGATCATGAAACCGGCCATCGCTGCGGTTGCATCGGCCGGCACATCCAGCTTCGGCACCTTCAGCGCGTAGAGCGTGAAGATGTAGCGGTGAGCCTTGTCGCTGGCCGGTGGGCACATGCCGCCCCAGGCCGCCACGCCGTAGTCGATGCGCACCTGGTTGGCGCCCTTGGGCAGATTGGCGCCGCCGGCCGCACCGGCGTCGGCCTTCAGCTCGGTGGTGTCGGCGGGGATGTTGACGACCTGCCAGTGCCACCAGCCCGAGCCGGTCGGCGCGTCGGGGTCGTAGACGGTCAGCGCGTAGCTCTGGGTGCCGGCGGGTGCGCCGCTCCACTTCAACGCCGGGCTTTTGTTCTGGCCGTTGCACCCGAACACATTGGCCTCGAAGCGCGGGTCGATCAGGCTGCCGGCCTTGATATCGGGGCTGGTCAGCTTGAAGCCGGGTGCCGCCCCGGCGGCGGTGGTCAGCGACAGTGTGGCCAGCGCGGCGGCGAGGGTTTTCCAGTGGTTCATTCGGGTCTCCTCTTGTTGATCAGGGAGTTCCGATGATGCCCGTCAGCGCAGCCGGCCGACGTAGCGCCGCGGCGACGGCGGAGCCGCTGCTGTCGGGTCCTCGTCGGCGCCAGCTTCAGCCGACGGCTCCGACCTTAGGCCACGGCGCAGCGGGATTTCACGGCATGCGACTTGCACAATGCAATTCCGCCAATGGCGTGTAGCAGCCACCACCGCACCCGGAGGACCCCATGCCCGCTTCGAAGCACCACAACCGTAAGACCCTGGCCCGCGCCTGCCTTGTGCTGGCCGGCTGCGCGATTGTGGCCACCGGCCCAGCGGCCGCGCAGGACAAGTTCACCTTCACCACCAACTGGTACGCGCAGGCCGAGCACGGCGGCTTCTACCAAGCGCTGGCCAGCGGCCTTTACAAGAAGGCCGGGCTGGACGTGATCATCAAGATGGGTGGCCCGCAGGTCAACATCATGCAGCTGCTGGCGGCCGGCCAGACCGACTGCATCATGGGTTACGACGTGCAGACGATGAAAGGCTGGGAGCAGGGCATCGGCGCCGTCACGGTGGCGGCCGCGTTCCAGAAGGACGCCGCGGTGCTGATCGGCCACCCGGGCGTGACCAACAAGATGGAAGACCTGAAGGGCAAGACGCTGCTCATCGGCAGCGCTTCGCAAACGACCTTCTGGCCCTGGCTGAAGGCGACCTATGGGCTGACCGACGCACAGACGCGGCCCTACACCTTCAACATCCAGCCCTTCATGGCCGACAAGAACGTGGTGCAGCAGGGCTACCTGTCGAGCGAGCCCTACGCGATCGAGAAAGAAGGCAAGTTCAAGCCGAGCGTCTTTCTGCTGTCCGACTACGGCTGGCCGCCGTACAGCACCACCGTGGTTTGCATGGACAAGACGGTGAAGGCGCGGCCGGCCGCCATCGCCGCGTTCGTCAAGGCCAGCATGGAGGGCTGGAAGGCCTACCTGAAGGGTGATCCGAAAGCGGCCAACGACATCATCAAGCGCGACAACCCGGCCATGACGGACGACAGCATCGCGGTCGGCATCCGCCTGATGAACCAGTCGGGCATGGTCTTCGGCGGCGACGCGGCCACGCTCGGCGTGGGCGTGGTCACCGACGAGCGCATGAAGAAGACTTACGACATGCTGGTGGCCATGAAGCTGCTCGACCCCAAGGTGGACCTGAAGCAGACCTACACCACGCAGTTCGTGAAAGACCTCAAGGTCATGCCGTAGCGGCGACGGAGCGGGTGATGGAGCTGCCGGTCATCGGGTTGGGTTTGGCGTCAGCGTCGTCGTCCGGCACGGCGCCGGCCATCGACGCGGCACCGCGTGATCAACCGGTGCCGAACACCCCGGCCGTCGAGGCCGTTGCCGCCGAGAAGACTTATTCCAACGGCACGCGGGCGCTGCTGCCGGTGGATCTGCGCGTACAGCAGGGCGAATTCGTCACGCTGCTCGGCCCCAGCGGCTGCGGCAAGAGCACGCTGCTGAAGATGGCCGCCGGGCTGTTGTCGCCCAGCGCCGGGCAGATGCGGTTGTGGGGCCGGCCGGTCGATGGCGTGCGCGGCCGCGCACAGGCCTTGAGCTTCGTCTTCCAGGAAGCCACGCTGATGCCGTGGGCGCGCGTGATGGCGAACGTGCGGCTGCCGCTGGACCTGGCCGGCGTGCCGCGTGCAGCGGCCGAGCTGCGCGTGCGCGCGGCGTTGCAGCGCGTGGGGCTGGACAAGTTCGAGAACGCCCTGCCGCGCGAACTGAGTGGCGGCATGCAGATGCGCGTGTCGATCGCCCGTGCGCTCGTCACCGAGCCGGCGCTGCTGCTGATGGACGAGCCTTTTGGCGCACTCGACGAGATCACGCGCTGGCGGCTGGACAGCGACCTGCTGGGTCTGTGGCAGGCGCAGGGGCTGACGGTGCTGTTCGTGACGCACTCCATCCACGAGGCGGTGTTCCTGTCGCAACGCGTGGTGGTGATGGCGGCGCGGCCGGGGCGCATCGTGGAAGAACTGCGCATCGACGAGCCGCACCCGCGTTCACCCGGCTTCCGTGTCTCCACCGCTTTCAGCGGTTTTGCACGGCAGTTGCAGGACAGCCTGCTGCGCGCCAGCGATGCGGACAACCACAGCGCACCGGCATGAACGACGCTGTTCAGCGCGTCGTCTGGCCCGCGGCCGTGGCCGTGGTGCTGATTGCGCTCTGGCAGGGCCTGGTCGTGGCCTACGACGTGCCGGCGTATCTGGTGCCGAGCCCGCAGCGCGTGGCGCAGGTGCTGGTGGCGGATGCCGGGCTGCTGTTCGGCGCGCTCTGGAATACGCTCGTGATCACGCTGCTGGCGTTCATCGCAGCGATCGTTCTCGGCGTGCTGATTGCGTTCGGATTCGTGCAGAGCCGCGTGGTCGAGACGGCGCTGTTCCCCTACGCGGTACTGCTGCAGGTGACGCCGATCGTCGCCATCGCGCCGCTCATCATCATCTGGGTCAAGGACCCGACCGCGTCGCTGGTGATCTGCGCGATGCTGGTGGCACTGTTCCCGATCATCGCCAACACGACGCTCGGCCTGCGCAGCGTGAACCCGGGGCTGCTGAGCTTCTTCAAGCTGCACCGTGCGACACGTTGGCAGACGCTGGTGCGGCTGCGCGTGCCGTCGGCGCTGCCGTATTTCTTCGGCGGGCTGCGCATCAGCTCGGGGCTGGCGTTGATCGGCGCGGTGGTGGCCGAGTTCGTGGCCGGCACCGGCGGCACGGGCACCGGGCTGGCGTACCAGATCCTGCAAGCCGGGTACCAGCTCAATATTCCCCGCATGTTCGCGGCGCTGCTGCTGATCACGCTGACCGGCGTGGGTCTGTTCGCGGCGATGGCGGGGTTGTCGAATTGGGCGCTGGGCGCCTGGCACGAGAGTGAGCAGCAGCATGACTGAAAACGCGATGCCGTCGTTGTTGATCCGCGGCGCCGAGGCCGTGCTGACCGGCCTGCGCGGCGAGGGCGCCCGCATCCGCGGCGGTCGCGACATCCGGGTGCGCGGGGCCTGCATCGAGGCCATCGGCGAGCTGTCGCCAGAGCCTGGCGAACGCGTGATCGACGCGAGGGGCTGCGTCGTCCAGCCCGGCTACGTCAACACCCACCACCACCTGTTCCAGAGCCTGCTGAAGGGCATCCCCGCTGGCATCGACCTGGCGTTGGTGCCTTGGTTGGCGGCCGTGCCCGTGCGCTACCGCCGTCACTTCGACCACGAACACGCGCTGCGCATCGCAGCCCGCGTCGGCCTCGTCGAACTGCTGCTGTCGGGTTGCACGACCGTGGCCGACCACCAGTATCACTACTACCCGGGCATGCCCTTCGATGCGTCAGCGGTGGTGTTCGACGAAGCCGCGCGCTTCGGCCAGCGGCTGGTGTTGTGCCGCGGCGGGCAGACGATGGCGCGGGCGATGACCGACGAGATCGCGCCGCCGCAGTCGGGACCCGAAACGCTCGACGCCTTCATGCACGGCGTCGAGCGCGACACGCGGCGCTTTCACGACCCCGGCCCGATGGCGATGCGGCGGGTGGTCAGCGCGATCACCACGCCGAACTGGAGCTGCCGGCCGGACGAACTCCGCGTGCTCGCCCAGCAGGCGCGCGCGCTCGGCATCCGGCTGCACAGCCACCTGAGCGAAACCCACGACTACGTGCGCTGGGCGCGCGAGGTGCATGGTTGCACGCCGTTGCAGTTCGTCGCCGACCACGGCTGGACAGGCGCCGATGTGTGGTTTGCGCACATGGTGCATCTGGAGGACAGCGAGCTCGCGCTGTGTGCTGCCACACGCACCGGCATTGCGCACTGCCCGCAGAGCAACGCCCGGCTGGGCAGCGGCATCGCGCGCATCCCCGAGGCGCTGGCGCTCGGTGTGCCGGTGGGGCTGGCGGTGGACGGCGCGGCCAGCAACGAAGCGGCCGACATGGCGAGCGAGGCGCACGCCGCGTGGCTTGTGCACCGCGCCGACCCGCGCGCCGGCACACGCGCGGCGGCCGGCGGCACCCAGCCGGGTGGCCACGCGGCGGCGATGTCGGTGGAAGACGTGGTGCATATCGCCACGGCGGGTGGGGCGGCGCTGCTCGGCCTGGCTGGCGTCGGCACGCTGGCCATCGGCCAGGCCGCCGACATCGCCGTCTACGCGCTCGACCAGCCGCGCCACTTCGGCCTGCACGACGCGGCGCTGGCGCCGGTGGCCAGCGGCGGCCGGCCGACGTTGAAGGCGCTGCTGGTCCACGGCCGCGTCGTGGTCGAAGACGACGGCGTGCCGGGTCTGGACATGGCCGGTTTGCGGCGCGAAGCCGCTGCCCTGGTCGAGGGCATGCGCGAAGGTTGAGCCTCAGGCCGTCGGCAGGCGGGCGCGCCGAAAGCGCAGGCCCTCGAAGGCTGCCGCGGCGCTCGGCAGGCCGGTGAAGGTGAGGCTTTCGCCGGTGCTGTCTGCCACCCCTTCGCCGCGCGTGTAGTAGCGGCCTTCGGCGCGCAGGTTGCGGCCGTCGATGCGGCCGTCGAAGACCGCCAGCGGCGTCGCCGGGCCCTCGGCCGACAACGTGGCCGAGAAACGCTGGAAGCGCTGCGTCACCACGAGCTGCGCACCCTTTGCATTCCAGCGGCCGTGCAATGCCGCCGGCACCACCCACAGGTACACGGTCGAGCGCTTCTCTCGACCGATGGCCTTCTCCGGAACGTCCAGCGTCAGGCTGCTGTCGGGCGCCCAATCGCCCATGTCCCAGTCGTGCGAGACGACGCGTGTGCCTGCGGCCAGCGCCAGCAGCCGCGGGCGCAGTTGCAGGTTGACCTCGGGCAGCAGGTACATCGTGATCACGGTGGCCGGCGCCAGGTCGCAGGCGAACAGGTCCTGTTCGAGGAAACGCACCCGGCCGGCCACGCCCGCCGTGACCGCGTGGGCCCGGCTTTCGCGTACCAGTGCGGGCACGATCTCGACACCCAGCCCGGTGGCGCCGAAGTGTTTGGCCGCGGTGATGACGATGCGGCCGTCGCCCGAGCCGAGGTCGATGACGTGATCCCGGGCGCCCACGTTCGCCAGGCGCAACATCGCCAGCGTCACGGCGTCGGGTGTGGTGATGAACGGCACCTCGTCCTGCGCACGCAGCGCACCCGGGTGGCAGAGCGCAGCAGCAGTGAAGGCAAGGGCTTGACGGCGAAGCATGGGCGGCATCGTAGCCACGCCGCGCTCGCCGCCGCCGCCGGCACGTGAAGTGCTGGCGTGTAGCGCACGCTGGTCACTTACCAACCCGTGCTGCGAAAGTTCTGGCATGCCGTCATGCCGTTGTCGATGCTGGAGGGCGCTGATGGCCACAGTCGGCCTTCGGCCTTCACGCTGCTCGGCGAACCCATCGTGCTGTTCCTCGACGCGCAAGGCCAGCCCGCTGCGCTGAAGGACCGCTGCTGCCACCGCACCGCCAAGCTGTCCAAGGGCCGCTGCGTCGGCGGCGCCCTCGAATGCGGCGCCACGGCTGGACCTACGACGCCAGCGGCCGCGTGATCCGGATCCCGCAGCACGACCCGGCGCGGCCAATTCCTGCCGAACACCGGACGCCGGCCTGCCGCTGCACGGCCCGATACGGCTATGCGTGGGTGGCGCTCGAAGAACCGATCGCCCCGATCCCCGGGGTGCCCGACTTCGGCGCAGCAGGCTGGCGCACGACCTTTCCGTTCCACGAGGTCTGGGCGACCAGCCCGCTGCGCGCTCTGGAAGACAGCTTCGACAACAGCCACTTCAGCTTCGTCCACCGCGCCACCTTCGGCGTGGCCGACCAGCCCAGGCCGAGCCGCTACGAATTCGTCGAACAGGATGGGGGCTCCTACGCCGAGACCGAGATCGATGCGACCGGCATGGCGAGGCCGAGGTGCATCGCTGACAATCCGGCGCATGCTGCGCCAACGAACCTTGAAGTCGATCTCCCGCGCTGTCGGCGTCGGGGTGCACAGCGGGCAGAAGGTCGAGTTGACCCTGCGGCCGGCGCCGCCCGACAGCGGCATCACCTTCCGCCGCGTCGACCTGCCGGTGCCGTTGGTGATCCCCGTCAACGCACTTGCGGTCAGCGACACGCGCATGGCCAGCACCATCAGTGCCGGCGGTGACCCCGGCGCGCCGAAGGTGCAGACGATCGAACACCTGATGTCGGCCTGCGCCGGCCTGGGTATCGACAACCTGGTCGTCGACATCTCGGCCGAGGAGGTGCCGATCCTCGACGGCAGCGCCGCCAGCTTCGTCTTCCTGCTGCAGAGCGCGGGCGTGGTCGAGCAGGACGCACCACGCCGCTTCATCAAGGTGCTGCGCGACGTCGAGTTGCGCGAAGGCGATGGCGCCAACCTGAAGTGGGCCAGGCTGGCACCCCACCACGGCTACACGCTGAGCTTCGAGATCGAGTTCAACCACCCTGCGGTGGACGCCACCGGCCAGCGCGTCGATTTCGATTTCGGCACCGCACCCTACAAGCGCGACATTGCCCGCGCCCGCACCTTCGGTTTCACCAAGGACGTGGAGATGATGCGTGCCCGCGGCCTGGGCCTGGGCGGCAACATGGACAACGTCGTCGTCATCGACGACACCAAGGTCCTCAACAGCGGTGGCCTTCGCTACGACGACGAGTTCGTCAAGCACAAGGTGCTCGATGCCATCGGTGACCTCCACATCGCCGGCAAGCCGCTGCTGGCGGCCTACACGGCGTTCCGCAGTGGCCACGCGCTGAACAACAAGCTGCTGCGCAAGCTGCTGGCTGACCCGGCGGCCTTCGAGATCGTCACTTTCGAGCGTGATGCCGATGCGCCGGCGGGTTATGCCGAGCCGCTGCCGGCCTGGTGAACCGCACGCTCGCGCCACCGCTGCCGTGACCGCCTTCCGCCTCGTCTTCGGCCTGCTGCTGGCCAGCGGACTGGTCTGCTTCGCGATGTACATCGGCACCGGGCAGGTCGTCTGGCGCCAGCGCGGCATCGTCATCGTCAAGTGGACGCTGTTCGCGGCACTGGGCTTCTTTGCGGTGCTGATCCTGGAGCGGCTGGCGGTGATGCTGTAGCGCAGCGCCGACTGGACCCATGCACAGCCACCCGCCGGGCAGCCTGGCGCAGCAGCAGCACCCAGCCCCGGTTGCACGATCCGAAGGGCCGTGGCAGGTGCGGTTGCTCGGTGCGCTGGAAGCCGCGCAGGGCGCGCAGCGGCTGACGCGATTCCCCTCGCGTGCGGTCGGCGCCTTGCTGGCCCGCCTGGCGCTGCGCAGCGACCACGACCACGCGCGTGAAGAGCTGGTCGACCTGTTGTGGCCCGGGGTGGCGCTGGATATAGGCCGCAACCGCCTGCGCCAGGCCTTGTCGACGCTGAAGAGCCTGCTCGAAACCGAAGGCGCGCTGCCGGTGCTGATGGCCGACCGCCGCAGCATCCGCGCGCTGCCGGGCAGGCTGGAATGCGACGCGGTGTTGTTCGAGCAAGCCGCCCGCCGCGGTGACGCCGCCGCGGCGGTTGCGCTGTACCGCGGCCCCTTCATGCCCGGCCACTACGAAGAGTGGGTGCTTGACGAGCGACAGCGCCTGGCGGTCCTGCGCGAGCGGCTGGACAGCAGCCCCGTGCCACGTGCACCGATGGCGCCGCCGCTGCCGCTGCACCTTTCCGCCCCAGCGACACCGTCGCTGCCGAGCGGCCTGCCCAACTACTGGACGCGCAGCATCGGCACCGAGCTGTCGGCCTCGCGCCTGCGCGTGCTGGTGGCCACGCAGCGGCTGGTGACGGTGCTCGGCCCGGGTGGCAGCGGCAAGACGCGGCTGGCCGTCGAGTTGGCCACGGCACTGCGCGACCACCCGCCGCCGGTGCTGCCGGACGAGACCTCCGGCCGGACGTTCGACCGCGTGGCCTTCGTGCCGCTGGTGGACTGCCGCGACACGGCGCAGACGCTGGACGCGGTGTGCAGCGCGCTGCGCGCCGAGGGCACCGGCCCGGCGCGCGGGCGCATCGAGGCGGCGTTGATGGGAAGCCGCGCGCTGTTGGTTTTCGACAATCTTGAGCAGCTTGACGCCGGCGCCGGCCAGCAGATCGCCGACCTGCTGGGTGCACTGCCGGGCCTGCACGTGCTGGGCACGTCGCGGCGGCTGCTCGACCTGGACGGCGAGCACGCCTTCGAGCTCGACGGTCTGGCACTGCCGCCTGCCGGCGCGGTACGGGCCGAGGCCGCCACCAACCCGGCGGTGATGCTGTTTGCCGACCGGGCGCGCGCCGCGCGGGCCGACTTCCATCTCGGCCCGCCCAACCTGGCGGCGGTAACGGACCTGGTGCGCTTGCTGGGCGGCATGCCGCTGGCGATCGAGCTGGCGGCCTCGCGCGTACGCTCGCTCACGCCGGCGGAGTTGCTCCAGCGCCTGACCCAGGATGCAGGCTCACCGATGCTCGACTTGCTGGCGCGCCACGCGCAGCGCACCACGGCCGGCAGCCGCCACGCGTCGATGCGCCACGTCGTCGAGTGGAGCTGGCGCCAGCTCGATGCCGCGGGGGTTGGTGTGCTGCAAGCGATGGCCGTGTTGCACGCCCCGGCTTCAGCCGACGCGGTGGCCGCGGCGGCCGACCACCCACCCGGGAAGGCGCAGCAACTGCTGGATGCCTTGTGCGAAGCCTGCCTGGTTCGTACGGTGCCGGCGGATAGCGCCGGCGTGTGCACCGTGCCGGCCGATAGCGCCGAGCCGCGCTACACCGTCCAGCAACCGGTGCGCGAATTCGCCGCCGAGCGCGGCACTGCCGATGCGGCGCGTGCCGCGCGGCAGCGCCTGCGCCGCTGGTTGATAGGCTTCGCACGCCAGGCTATGCCGCGCGGCTCGGCAGCCGTCGTCGCCGAGATGCCGCACGTGCATGCCGCGATCCTCAGCGCGCCGGCCGACGGCGCCGCGGCCGACGCGATCGAACTCGCTTTGGCGCTGCGCGACTACTGGGACGCCGACGAGCCGCCGCTGAGCACCCTGCAAGCGCTGGAGCAGAGCTTGCTGGCAGCGACCGCAGCCAGCGCGATCGACGACGCGCGCCGCGCCGACATGCACGAGCTGCTGGCCTACGGCTTCGGCAGCGCGGGTTTGATGGCGGCAGCGCAGCGGCACGTCGACGCTGCGGTCGCCGCTGCCGTGTCGGCCGGCGACGACAGCCGCCATGCCCGCGCGCTGTCACGTGGCGTGTGGGTGCGTTACTACGGCGGGTTCCTGGAGCCGGCCGCGTTGCTGCGCGGTACCGAAGAAGCGGTCGAGCTGGCCCGACGCAGCGGCGAGACCAAGACGCTGGCCGGCGTGTTGCGGGTGCAGGCGGTCATGCTCTGCAACCTGACCCTGAATTGGGCCGCTGCCGAGGCCCTGACGGAACAGGCGCAGCGGCTGTGGGAGCAGGCCGGCCACCACGCGATGGCGCGTACCGCGCTGCTCGGCCGCGCCACCATGTGGGCCTGGCAGGGCCGCAACGAAGAAGCCTTGCCGGCGATGCGCCACTGCGAAGAGGCGGCGCGTGCCGAAGGCGATTGGGCCGTGGTGTTGACGGCGGCGCGGCAGCAGGGCCGCGTCAACATCCGGCTGCGCCGCTGGCCGCAAGCGGTGGAGGCGTTCGGCCGCGCGCTGCACGTGGGCTGGCAGCGCCGCTATGCGCGTGGGCTGGCCAACACGCTGCTCAACCTGCCCGAAGCGCTGTTGATGGTCGGCCAGGACGAAGCCGCTGCCGTGCTGCATGGCTTCGCCGCGGCACATTGGGCGCGGCTGTACGGCGCCATCAACCGCATCGAGTCGGCCGAACAGCGGCGCACGCGCCGCCTGCTGCGCCTGCGGCTGGGCGCAGCGCGGGCCGAGACGCTGCGCCTGCACGGCGTGGGGCTGGAGCTGCCCGCGGCGGTGGATCTGGCGCAGCGCACCAGCGCAGGCGTGGTCGGCTAGAAGCCGAAGACGTGCCTCAGCGCTGAACGGCGCGTGGCAGGTTCGTGGTCCGGTCGGTGACCTTGACGGTCACCTCCAGCAGCTGCGCGCCGCGCTGCACCTTCAGCCGCGTGGTGCTGTCCGGCGCCAGGGCAGCGACGGCGAAGAGCAGGTCGTCGGTGTTGGCCACCGGCTTGTCGTCGACCCGCACCACCACGTCGCCCGGCTTCAGGCCGCCACGTGCCGCTGGCCCGTTCTGCAGCACGCCGGTGATCAACGCGCCGGCCTTCACCGGCAGGTTCAGGCTCTCGGCCAGTTCTGCCGACAGGTTCTGCGGCTCCACGCCGATCCAGCCGCGGCGCACGGCGCCGGTGCTGATGAGCTGCTCCATCACCTGGCGTGCGGTGTCGGCCGGCACCGCAAAGCCGATGCCCAGGCTCCCGCCGCTGCCCGAAAAGATGGAGGTGTTGATGCCGACCAGCCGGCCTTCGGCATCGACCAGCGCCCCGCCCGAGTTGCCGGGGTTGATGGCCGCGTCGGTCTGGATGAAGTTCTGCAGCGGCGAGCCGCTGATGCGCGACCGGTCGAGCGCACTGACGATGCCGGCCGTCACGGTCTGTCCGACGTTGAAGGGGTTGCCGATTGCCAGCACCGGGTCGCCGACCTGCAGTGCGCGCACGTCGCCAAGGGTGATGACGGGCAGGGCGTCGAGCGTGATCTTGAGCACCGCGATATCGGTCTCGGGGTCGCTGCCGACCAGTGTGGCCGCAGCGCTGCGCCCGTCGGTGAGCTGGACCGAGATCTCGGTCGCACCGTCGATCAGGTGGTGGTTGGTGAGCAGGTAACCCTCGGGCGAAACGATCACCGCCGAGCCCAGGCCGGTCTGTGTGCGCGCCGCGCCGCTGCCGTCGGCGTTGGGCACCCGGAAACCGGGGATGTCGGCGTGTGGGTCCCGGCGCGCCGGCTTGGTGGCCGTGAGGCTGGCCACGGCTGGCGCGGCACGGCGCGCGGCCAGTGCCAGGCCCTGCGCGGGCAAGGCTGCGGGCAAGCTGGCAGCACCACCGGCCATCGGTGGGGCCTGGATCAAGGTGGGCCGCGGCAAAGCGGCGCCGACACGCGGCGCGCCCGACAGCCACTCGGGCTTGAAGGTCAGCAGCACGAACAGCGCCGCTACGGCCACGGTCACGGCCTGCGAGAAGACGAGCCAGGTTTTACGCCACATGTTCGGCAGAATCGGCGCATGGTTGAGCGCGCGGAAGTCGAGTCGTTCTTACAGGCGCTGCTGCGCCCCGAAGACTTCAAGGATTATGGGCCGAACGGCCTTCAGGTCGAGGGTACGCACGAGGTCCGTCACATCGTCTCGGGCGTGACGGCGAGCCTGGCTTTTATCGAGGCGGCTGCAGCGGCTGGCGCAGACACCCTGTTCGTCCACCACGGCCTGTTCTGGCGCGGGCAGGACGGGCGGCTGACAGGCTGGTTGCGCGAACGCGTCGCGCGACTGATCACGCACGACATCAACCTCTTCGCTTACCACTTGCCGCTGGACGCGCATGCCGAGCTCGGCAACAACGCGCAGCTCGGTCTGCGGCTGGGTTTGTCGGCCGACGCGCGCTTTGGCGAGCAGGCGGTGGGCTTCAGCGCACCCGCGGTTCCGGCGCTGGCTACGCTGGAAGGGCTGACGGCCACGTTGCGTGGCACGCTGGAGCGCGAGCCGGTGGTCGCCGCGGGCGACGGCCGTGCCTTGGGCCGCATCGCCTGGTGCACCGGCGGCGCGCAGGGCTACTTCGAAGAAGCCATCGCGGCGGGGGCCGATGCCTTCGTGACCGGCGAGATCTCCGAGCCGCAGGCGCATCTGGCGCGCGAGACGGGCGTGGCCTTCATCGCATGCGGCCACCACGCCACCGAGCGCTTCGGTGCACCCGCTGTGGCGGCACACGTGGCGCAGCACTTCGGGCTGCGCCACAGCTTCATCGATCTGCCGAACCCGGCATGAGCCCGCCAGCCCGCCCCAAGGGCGAATTCCGGAGTGCGCAGCACGAAGGTACATCCCTGAGCACCGAGAGTCTCCCGAGGGTGAATTCCCGCTCGGCGGGACCGGCCGCAGGCCGTAGGGTGCCCCAATGACAGGACCTCTGCTGTTGACGATGGGCGATGCGGCTGGCATCGGGCCGGAGATCATCGTCGCGGCCTTTGCGCGTGGTGAGCTGAACGAGGCCGTGGTGATCGGCGACCGCGAGGTGATGCGCCGCGCGGGTGGTGCGATGACGGCCGTGATTGACTCGCCGGCGGATCTGTCTGAAGTGCCGGCAGGCTGCCTGCCGCTGATCGAGCCACCGGGGCTGCTGAACGGGTTGCCGGACGGGCTGGCACGGCTGCCCTTCGGCGCTGTCGACGCCGCCAACGGCGCAGCGGCGGCGCGTTGCATCGAACATGCGGTCGCGCTGGTGCAGGCCGGGCAGGGCCGCGCGATCGTCACGGCACCGGTCCACAAGGAAGCGCTTGCAGCAGCCGGCGTGCCGTACCCCGGCCACACCGAGATGCTGCAAGCGCTGGCCACGCCAGCCGGCGGAGCACGACCGCCGCCGGTGCGCATGATGCTGGCCAACGACGAGTTGCGCGTGGTCCTCGTGACGATCCACCTGTCGCTGCGGCGCGCGATCGAGGCCGTCACTTTCGACGCCGTGCTCGACACGCTGCGCATCGCCCACCGGGCGTCGGCGCGGTGGATGCAGCCCGCTCCGCGCATCGCTGTGGCCGGCCTGAACCCGCATGCTGGCGAGGGCGGGCTGTTCGGTGACGAAGAAGTGCAGATCATTGCGCCAGCCATCGCCGCCGCTCGCCGCGAAGGCATCGATGCGACCGGCCCTTTCGCCCCGGACACCGTCTTCATGCGGGCCCGTCGCGGCGAGTTCGACCTGGTGGTGGCGATGACGCACGACCACGGCCTGATCCCCGTCAAGTACCTCGGCGTCGAGCAAGGTGTGAACGTCACGTTGGGCCTGCCGTTCGTGCGCACCAGTCCGGACCACGGCACCGCGTTCGACATCGCCGGCCAGCGCCGAGCGGACCCGGCCAGCCTGATCGCCGCGCTGCGTGTGGCGCGGCAGTTGTCGACCAGCGAAGGCGCTTAAGCGCCGACGGCCAGCGTTGCCAACTGCCGCCGCGCCCGAGCGGTTGCGCGGTCGAGCAGGTACGCGCTCTCGAAAGCGCGCAGCCGCCCCGCGTCACACAGCTTGACGAGCATGCGCTGCGTCAGCGAGATCGTCTTCAGGTGCCGCTTGCCGTGCGTGAAGACAAAGAAGCTGCGCGCCGGGCTGACGTGCGACAGGCGCACCTTCTCCCACTCGCCCTGCAACTGCATCTGGTAGGCAAAACCGATCTGGACGTTGTCGGCCAGGCCGCGGCCGTGCGTGGGTTCGGCCGGCTCGGCGGGCTGCATCACGCCCGGCACGGTCGGCAGGCTGTCGCCAGCGTCCGCGGGCATCTCGTCGTTGGCCGGTGCCGGCAAGGCGGGCTGGGCCCAAGGCACTGCAGCTTCTTCGACCAGACCGACCCGCTGCGCTTCTTCGGCGCTGAAGTCGCCTGACCGCACTTCGTCGGTCAGCACCGGCAGCATCGGCGCGCCCTTGAGGTCGTCGCGAGACGGCAGCGGGCGGTCGAGCAGGGTTTCGACCTGGCGCGACAGCAAGTTCACGTCGAGCTGGCGCACCGCGGTGGTCTTCAGCGCCGCGGCGTGCGCCGGCATCAGCTGGCCGAAGAAGGCGCGGCGTTGGGCGTCGGGCCAGCCGATCAGGTTCATGCCCTCGGTCAGCTCCTGCATCAACCGCGGCAACTCGGCCAGGAAGACCTTGCGGTGGGCCGGCGTGGCCTTGGGCTGCACGCTCATGAACAGCTCGCGGCCGGCGCGGCGAAGGCGCTGCACGCGGTCGTCCTTGGCGTCGCCGAGCCCGGCCGCGCGCAGCAGCACCTGGCTCCAGATCTTGGCGATGAAGTCGCTGACGAAGGCCGGGCCGGCCATCGTCTTCAGTTCGCCCTCCAGGCGCATGGCATAAAGCTGGCGCAGGCGTTGTTCGTCTTCCTTCTGCGACAGCAGCTCGGCGGCGTCGCCGTGTGCCTGCACGTCCTTGCGCGCCTGCTCGGCGATGAAGACTTCGAGCGCATTGAGCTTGTGCTGGTAGACCTCGATCTGGTCGAAGTCGCCTTCAACGACCTCCTGCACTAGCGCGCGCACCTTGGCCAGGAAACGCTGCGCACCGTCGTCGGTGAAGTCCTCGAAAGCCGCGGCCAGCGAGGCGATGCCATTGACGAAGCGGCGTACCGGGTGGCGGCGTGACGAGAAGAACGTCGGGTCGCCGAGCGCTGCACGCAGCACGGGCAGTTGCAGCCGGGCGATCTGGCGCGCCATCTGCGGCGGCACTTTGGGGTCGGCCAGGATCTGATCGAACAGCGTGCCGATCAGGTCGATCACCATGTGGTCGAGCGAGCCCGTGCTGGCACGGCGCAACTCGTCGCGGTGGGCATGGATCAGGTTGGCCAGCGGCGCGCCGCTGCCGCTGGCGTACTCGTTCCAGGCGCCGCTGTCGGCGATCTCGCCAGCGTTGGTGTGCGCCAGACGGCGGATCAACGTCATCAGCGCAGGGTCGACCTGACCGATCGGCGTGCCGCGGCCGGTCGACGGGGCAAAGCCGCCGGGGCCCGAGCGGCGTGTGCCGGAGCGCGTGTCATAGCCCGTAGCAGGGCCGCCCGGTACGCCCGAACGGGTCTGGCCGTAGCGTGAATCGGAAAGATGGGCCTGCCGGCTGCTGGTCTCGAAGCTGTTGCCCGAGCCGCCCGAATCGCCCGAGCCCCGCGACTGCGCGCGCAGGTTCATCGCCAGCGGTTGCACCCCGGCGTTGCGGAAGTCGGCCACGATCTCGGCGTAGGTGCCACGCAGCATGCCGCCGAGCGAGCGGCCAATCTCGGCCGACAGCACTTTGCGGACATCGGCGCGCTCGGAGGTTGCTTCGACCGCCTTGACGAAGGCGTGGCCGACAACCTCGGGCCGCAGCGGGTTACGGTCGCCTTCCAAACCGCGGTAGCCCAGCAGCGTGGCGACGCAGCCGTTGCATTCGCGCAGCTCCCACTCGCAGGCGTGCGCCACCTCCAAGCCGAAGCGTTCCGCGGCGATCTGTTGCTCGACCTCCTTGTCCTCGACCAGGCTGAGCGAGTCCCAGGCGGTCGGCAGCGGGGTGTTGCCGTGCAGCGACGCGGCGGCGCCGGCTTCGCGCATCACGCGTTGATCGAAGGCGTCGTTGAAGCTGAGCGCGAAGACGGCAGACTTGCGGTTCAGTTCGAATTGCGCGCCGAGCAGGCCATCACGCTGGAAGGCGTTGGTCGAGGCTAGAGCCGCCAGGCCCAGGCTCTCGATGGTGCGCTCCACGGCGCTGCGCGCGGCCAGCTTCAGGGTCTGGACGGCGGACTCCAGCGGGGCTGGCAGTCGGTGGACAGGGTGGGGCTTCATGCGGCAACGGATACCGCCCGATTATTCGGCAGCCCGGCGCCGCGTGCCCCACCCGAAGCGGGCGAAAACCGGGCTGATCGCCGGTTACTTCTTCAGCGAGTCGCGGATCTCGCGCAGCAGCAGCACATCTTCGGCCGTCGGCGCGGGCGGCGCGGCGGGCGCTTCGCGCCTGAGCTTGTTCATCTGCTTGACCATCAGGAAGATGATGCAGGCCAGGATGATGAAGTTGATGGCGATCGTGATGAAGCTGCCGTAGGCGAGAACGGCACCGGTTTTCTTCGCTTCTACCAAGGTGGTGGCGGCCTGTCCGGCGAGCGGGATGAAGTAGTTGTTGAAGTCCAGGCCACCGAAGACCTTGCCGACGACCGGCATGATCAGATCGCCGACCATCGAATCAACGATCTTTCCGAAAGCGCCACCGATGATCACCCCGACCGCGAGGTCCATCACGTTGCCCTTGACCGCGAATTCCTTGAACTCCGACACGAAACTCATGCTTACCGCTCCTCACGAAAATGACTGCTGGTTTGTTGTTGACGCTTGCACGCCGCCGCCGCTTGCACGGTGGGCAGACGCGGCGGCGGTGGACGGTATTCGCCGCGGTCGGGCGACGTCAAGCCGCGCGGGGTGCCTCGGCTAGAATTGGAGGTTGTTCCAACGCTAGCTGTTCCAGCCAAGAGGACTTTCATGAGTGATGTCGCCAGGGATGCCGCCGGCGAAGCCGCTGTCGATACGAGCCGACGCAACTGGATCGCCATCACCTGTGGCGCTGGCGCGATCGGCGGCGTGGCCACCGCAGTGCCATTCGTCAGCACCTTCGCCCCCTCAGAGCGCGCGCGCGCCGCGGGCGCCCCGGTGCAGGTTGACATCAGCGGCGTCAAGCCGGGTGAGAAGCTCACGGTCGAGTGGCGCGGCAAGCCGGTGTGGATCGTGCGCCGCACGCCCGAGCAGCTGGCCTCGCTGAAGAAGACCGACGCGCTGGTGGCCGATCCTAATTCCAGCCGCACCCAATACCCGACCCCGGCGTACGCGAAGAACGAAACGCGCGCCATCAAGCCTGAGTGGCTGGTGGTGGTGGGCATCTGTACGCACCTGGGCTGCTCGCCGAGCGACAAGTTCACCGCTGGCCCGCAGCCCTCTCTTCCCGACGACTGGGCCGGCGGTTTCCTTTGCGCCTGCCACGGCTCCACGTTCGACATCGCCGGCCGGGTCTACAAGAACAAGCCCGCGCCGGACAACCTGGAAGTCCCGCCGCACATGTACCTGTCCGAGAACACGCTGTTGATTGGCGACGACAAGAAGGCGTAAGCCTCAAGAACGGACCGGGCCGTGCGTATGTCCGCGCGGCCGAGCAAGACTTGAACCGAGGTCTCGATGGCTGAAATGAAGGAAGCGCCGGCCGGCGCACCGATCGCTGAAAAGCTGATGACGTGGGTGGACAACCGCTTCCCCGCGTCCAAGCTCTACAAAGAGCACTTGTCCGAGTACTACGCGCCGAAGAACTTCAACTTCTGGTACTTCTTCGGCGCGTTGGCGCTGCTGGTGCTGGTCATCCAGATCGTCACGGGCATCTTTCTGACGATGCACTACAAGCCTGACGCGGCCTTGGCTTTCGCGTCGGTCGAGTACATCATGCGCGATGTGCCCTGGGGCTGGCTGGTGCGCTACATGCACAGCACCGGCGCGAGCGCGTTCTTCGTCGTCGTCTACCTGCACATGTTCCGCGGGATGATCTACGGCAGCTACAAGAAGCCGCGCGAGTTGGTCTGGATCTTCGGCTGCGCGATCTTCCTGTGCCTGATGGCCGAGGCCTTCATGGGCTATCTGCTGCCGTGGGGCCAGATGAGCTACTGGGGTGCGCAGGTGATCATCAACCTGTTCGCCGCGATTCCGTTCGTCGGCCCCGATCTGGCACTGCTGATCCGTGGCGACTTCGTCGTCGGCGATGCAACCCTGAACCGCTTCTTCGCGCTTCATGTGATCGCCGTGCCGCTGGTACTGCTGGGGCTGGTCGTGGCGCACATCATTGCGCTGCACGAAGTGGGCTCGAACAACCCTGACGGCATCGAGATCAAGGCCAGGAAGGATCCGAAGACCGGCATCCCGCTCGACGGCATCCCGTTCCATCCGTACTACACCGTGCACGACATCATGGGTATCGCGGTGTTCCTGCTGATCTTCACGGGCGTCATCTTCTTCATGCCTGAAGGCGGCGGATACTTTCTGGAGTTCAACAACTTCATCCCGGCCGACCCGCTGAAGACGCCGTTGCACATCGCCCCGGTCTGGTACTTCACGCCGTACTACTCGATGCTGCGCGCGGTGACGGACCCCTTCGTCAACGTGCTCGCCGCCGTGGTGGCGCTGGGCGCGGTGCTGGCAGTGCTCAAGGGCGGGCTGCCGAATTTGTGGAAGGGCGTGGTGCTGGTCGGCGCGCTGGTCACTGTGGTGCTGCTGAAGACCTTCGACGCCAAGTTCTGGGGCGTGGTCGTGATGGGCGGGGCGGTGCTGGTGCTGTTCCCGCTGCCGTGGCTCGACCGCAGCCCAGTCAAGAGCATCCGCTTCAAGCCGGGCTGGAACCGCTGGCTGTACGGCCTCTTCGTCATCAACTTCGTGGTGCTCGGCTACCTGGGCGTGGTGCCGGTGACGGACCTCCGCACCCTGGTCTCGCAGATCGGCACGCTGATCTACTTCGGCTTCTTCCTGTTGATGCCATGGTGGAGCCGCATCGGCGAATTCAAGGCCGTGCCCGACCGTGTCAGCTTCCAGCCGCACTGAACAAGCCATGAAGAAAATTCTCCGCAGCCTGCTGGCAGGTTGGTTCGGCCTTGTCGTCTTCGGCGCCGTGCACGCTGCCGGCGACGGCATCGCCTGGGACAAGTTCCCGAAGGAGCGCACCACCGACATGGCGGCGCTGCAACATGGTGCCAAGCTGTTCGCCAACTACTGCCTGAATTGCCATGCGGCGGCATTCATGCGCTACAACCGGCTTCGCGACATCGGCCTGAGTGAAGAGCAGATCGGCGCAAACCTCGTTTTCACCGGCGCCAAGGTTGGCGACACGATGAAGGTCGCGCTCGACCCGAAGGACGCGAAGGAGTGGTTCGGCGGCGTGCCACCGGACCTGACGCTGATCGCGCGCTCGCGCTCCGATGCCGCCAAGGGCAGCGGCGCCGACTACATCTACACCTACCTGCGCACCTACTACCGCGACGACACCAAGGCCACCGGGTGGAACAACCTCGCCTTCCCGAACGTCGGCATGCCGCATGTGCTGTGGGAGTTGCAGGGTCAGCAGCGCGCGGTCTACGCCGACGAGAAAGACCCGCACGATCCGACCAAGACCGTGCATGCCTTCAAGGGTTTCGAGCCGATCACGGCCGGCACGCTGAGCCCCGCCGACTACAACCTGGCAGTCGCCGATCTGGTCGCCTTCCTTCAGTGGATGGGCGAGCCGGCGCAGAACGAACGCGCCCGCCTCGGCGTCGGCGTGATGATCTTTCTCGGCATCTTCATCGTCATTGCCTGGCGCCTGAACGCGTCGTTCTGGAAAGACATCAAGTAAACGCCGCACTCGGGCTACGTGGCCCGGCGCACGCAAGAGTTTCCCAGCGGGGCCGCTACAGGCCCCGCGCCTACTGAGGGCCCGCCACCATGATGGTGCTTTACTCCGGAACGACCTGTCCCTATTCGCACCGCTGCCGCTTCGTGCTGTTCGAGAAGGGCATGGACTTCGAGATCCGTGACGTCGACATCTTCGCCAAGCCTGAAGACATCGCGCTGATGAACCCGTACAACGAGGTGCCGATCCTGGTCGAGCGCGACCTGATCCTCTACGAGAGCCACATCATCAACGAGTACATCGACGAGCGTTTCCCGCACCCGCAGTTGATGCCGGGTGACCCGGTGGCGCGCGCCCGTGTGCGGCTGTTCCTGTTCAACTTCGAGAAGGAGTTGTTCAGCAACGTCAATCTGCTCGAAGGGCGCAGCATCAAGGCCACCGAGAAGCAACTGGAGAAGGCGCGCGACCAGATCCGCGACCGGTTGACGCAACTCGCCCCGATCTTCCTGAAGAACAAGTACATGCTCGGCGACGACTTCAGCATGCTCGACGTGGCCATCGCGCCGCTGCTGTGGCGGCTGGACTACTACGGCATCGACCTGTCGAAGAACGCCGTGCCGCTGTTGAAGTACGCCGAGCGAATCTTCTCGCGCCCGGCCTATATCGAGGCACTGACGCCGTCGGAAAAGGTGATGCGGAAGTAGAAGCCGTCGATGGGCGACAACAACGGCACCTCCACACGCCCGTACCTGCTGCGGGCGCTGCACGACTGGTGCACCGACAACGGCTTCACGCCGTACATCGCGGTGTTCGTCGACAGTGGCGTGCAGGTGCCGATGGAATACGTGAAGAACAACGAGATCGTGCTCAATGTCGGCTTCGAAGCGACCTCGGCCTTGAAGCTCGGCAATGAGTTCATCGAGTTCCGCGCACGTTTCGGCGGTAGTGCGCGCGAGATCGTGGTGCCGGTGGACCACGTGGTCGCCATCTACGCCCGTGAGAACGGGCAGGGCATGGCGTTTCCGGTTCCGACCGAAGCGGGCAAGGCCGGGGCCCCGGCCGCTGAAGCACCCAGGGCCCCGGCCCCGGTGCGTTCGTTGCGCCTGGCCACGAGTGAGCCGCCGCAGGAGTCGGTGGCCGATCCAGTCGACCAGGCGCCCGACGAAGACCCGCCAACCGGCGGCGCGCCGGCTCCGAACAGGCCTTCGCTCAAACGCATCAAGTAGCTAGACAGGGCCGCGTGCGAGCGGCTTCTAGAATCCCGCTCCCCGCCGGCTTAGCTCAGTTGGTAGAGCACCCGCCTTGTAAGCGGAAGGTCGTCCGTTCGATTCGGACAGCCGGCACCAGCCGCTGCGGCCGCCCGCATCGGCCGCCCTTTAACGGCGAGGAATGACCTTGACTTTGAGCACCGGCCCCGCCCACCCAGCCGCTTGCAGCGCCGCTGTCATCGCCGGCAGCAACTGCCGCAGCTTGGCCGCGGCGGCGGCGTTGCTTGCCAGCAACGCCCATTGCTGGTCGTCGAGCGGACCCGGTTGCACATCCGAACGGAGCGCTTCAGGCAACAGGGGCACGATGGCAGCAAAGCGGCGCTTCGAGTCGTTCAAGCGGGCCAAGAGCGCGGCCAGCGACACGTTGCCCTCGATCGCACGCCCGACCGGCAACGGCGGCAGCGGGCGTCGATCGGGTGGATCGCGGGGCGGCACGCTCGGCATGCAAGGAGTCTATCGATGCAACTGATCATCACCCACAGCAGCCTGGCGCGTGGCCGCGCGCTGCAGCTCTCGCGCTGGCAACTGCTGACGGGCGCGGCGCTTCTGGTCATGGCGCTGATGCTGCTGTCGGGCGCGATTTACCACTTTGTCTTCCTGAAGGCTGCGCGCGAAGGCTGGCCGGTGGTCAGCCAGCTGGTGAAGCTGGTGGTGCGCGACGAGATCGCGCAGCGCGACCGCTTCATGCGAGAGAACCTGGACGCGATGGCGCAGAAGGTCGGCGAGATGCAGGCCAAGCTGGTCAAACTGGAGGCGATGCGCGACCGGGTGTCCACGCTGGCGGGGCTGAAGTCCGAAGACCTGCCACCGGCACTGACGAAGACCGACGGCGGCGGCAAGGGTGGCCCGTACTTGCCGATGAATGCGCCGTCGCTCGAACAACTCCAGCGCCTCGTTGGCGGGCTGGATGAATCCACCGACCAGCACACCGACCTGTTCACGCTGTTCGAGTCGCGCCTGCTCGAAAGCCGCCTGCGCGCGCTGATGGTGCCGAGCGCCGCACCCGTCGACGGGCCGGTCGGCTCGGGCTTCGGTTTTCGTATGGACCCCTTCACCGCGCGTTCTGCGTTGCACACCGGCCTGGATTTTCCGGCCGAACCCGGCACACCGATCCATGCGGCCGCCGGCGGCATGGTGATCGTCAATGAAGTGCACGCGGCGTATGGCAACTTGCTTGAGATCGATCATGGCAACGGCTTGGTGACGCGTTACGCGCACTGTGCCAGCATCGAAGTCAAGACCGGCGATCTCGTCAGGCGCGGGCAACTCGTGGCTAAGGTCGGCAACTCGGGCCGCTCGACCGGCCCGCATCTGCACTTCGAGGTGCTGGTCGATGGCGTGCCGCAGGATCCGGCGCGCTTCCTCGCCGGCGGGCGCACGCCCGTGCAGGAGTTCGCGGCCCGCCCGACCCGGCGCTGACAGACCCCGGTGCTACGATCACGGGCTGGTTTTTGCCCGCCTTTTTGCCCGCGTTTTTTCCCATTCCTCGCGAGCCCCTGGGCACCTCGGGCCAGGTCGGTTGTGAGCGGGGGACTCCGCCCCCACTTGTCGATCTGCCCTTGAGCGTGGCGCGGCGCGGTAGCCCCCCGCCGCCCCGTCGCCCCGCCGCCAACCCCGGACGCCGCGTTTGGCGCCCATCAACGAGCCGATGGCCGCATGTTCCCCAAGATCCTGACCCAGATTTTCGGCAGCCGGAACGACCGCCTGCTGAAAACTTACCGCAAGACCGTCGAGCAGGTCAACGCGCTCGAGTCGCAATACGAGACGCTCTCCGACGCTGACCTGCGCGCACAGACCGACGCTTTCCGCCAGCGCCTGGCCGACGGCGCTGAACTCGACAGCCTGCTGCCCGAAGCCTTCGCCGTCGTCCGCGAAGCCGGCAAGCGTGCGCTGAAGATGCGCCACTTCGATGTCCAGCTGATCGGTGGCATGGCGCTGCATGAAGGCAAGATTGCCGAAATGCGCACCGGCGAAGGCAAGACGTTGATGGCCACGCTGGCGATCTACCTGAATGCGTTGCCCGGCAAGGGCGTACATCTGGTCACCGTCAACGACTATCTGGTGCGCCGCGATGCCGAGTGGATGGGGCGCATCTACTCGTTCCTGGGTCTTACGGTGGGTGTCAACGTAGCCGGCATGGGCCGCGAAGAAAAGCAGGCCGCGTTTGCCTCTGACATCACCTACGGCACCAACAACGAGTTCGGCTTCGACTACCTGCGCGACAACATGGTGTTGGAGACGCGCGACCGCGTCGCGCGCGGCCTGCACTTCGCGATCGTCGACGAGGTCGATTCGATCCTCATCGACGAAGCACGCACGCCGTTGATCATCAGCGGCCAGGCCGAGGACCACACCGATCTGTACGTGGCCATCAACGCCGTCGTGCCCCGTCTCACCAAGCAGATCGGCGAGGCCGACCCGCGCACCGGTGAAGGCGTGATCGAGGCCGGCGACTTCACGGTCGACGAGAAGACGCACCAAGTCTTTCTGACCGAATCCGGCCACGAGCAGGCCGAGCTGTTGCTGGCCGAAGCCGGCCTGCTGGCCGAAGGCGCCAGCCTGTACGACCCCACCAACATCACGCTGATGCACCACGTGTACGCGGCGTTGCGTGCCAAGCATTTGTACAACCGCGACCAGCACTACGTGGTGCAGAGCGGCGAAGTCATCATCGTCGACGAGTTCACCGGCCGCCTGATGACGGGCCGGCGCTGGAGCGACGGCCTGCACCAGGCCGTCGAGGCCAAGGAAGGCGTAAAGATCCAGAGCGAGAACCAGACGCTGGCCTCGGTCACCTTCCAGAACTACTTTCGCATGTACGGCAAGCTCGGCGGCATGACCGGCACCGCCGACACCGAGGCCTATGAATTCCAGGAGATCTACGGCCTGGAAACCGTCGTCATCCCGCCGAACAAGCCGACGATCCGCAAGGACGACAACGATCTCATCTACAAGACGACGAACGAGAAGTACGACGCCGTCGCCAAGGACATCCGTGACTGCCACGAGCGCGGTCAGCCCGTGCTGGTGGGCACCACCTCGATCGAGAACAGCGAGCTGATCTCGGCCTTGCTGACGAAGGAAAAGCTGCCGCACCAGGTGCTCAATGCCAAGCAGCACGCCAAGGAGGCCGAGATCGTTGCGCAGGCCGGGCGGCCGGGCGTGGTCACCATCGCCACCAACATGGCCGGTCGGGGTACCGACATCGTGCTCGGCGGCAATGTCGAGAAGCAGATCCAGTTTCTGGAAGCCGACGAGAGCCTGGCGGCCGAAGAGAAGGCCGCCCGTGCGCAGACGCTGCAAGACGAGTGGCAGTCGCTGCACGAAGCCGTCAAGTCCCAGGGCGGCCTGCGCATCGTCGCCACCGAGCGCCACGAAAGCCGTCGCATCGACAACCAGCTGCGCGGCCGCAGCGGCCGACAGGGTGACCCGGGCGCTTCGCGCTTTTATCTGTCGCTGGACGACCCGCTGATGCGCATCTTCGCCGGCGACCGTGTGCGCGCGATCATGGATCGGCTCAAGATGCCCGAGGGCGAGGCAATCGAGGCCGGCATCGTCAACCGCTCGATCGAAGGCGCGCAGCGCAAGGTCGAGGCGCGCAACTTCGACGTCCGCAAGCAGCTGCTCGAGTACGACGACGTCTCCAACGACCAACGAAAGGTCATCTACCAGCAGCGCAACGACATTCTGGAAGCGACCACGCTCGACGAGCAGATCACCAGCCTGCGCCGCTCGGCGATGACCGACGTGGTTCGCACCTACGCGCCTGCCGAGAGCCTGGAAGAGCAGTGGGACCTGCCGGCGCTGGAAAAGACACTGCGCGAAGAGTGGCAGCTCGAAGTGCCGCTGGTGCAGGCGGTGGAAGGCAGCGACTCGATCACCGACGAAGACATCGTCGAGAAGGTCGTGGCCGCGGCCGACGTGCTGTTCAAGGGCAAGGTCGACATCGTCGGCGCCGAGCAGTTCACGCCTTTCATGCGCATGGTGCTGCTGCAGTCCATCGATTCGCATTGGCGCGAGCACCTGGCGGCGTTGGACTACCTGCGCCAGGGCATCCACCTGCGCGGCTATGCGCAGAAGAACCCGAAGCAGGAATACAAGCGCGAGGCTTTCGAGTTGTTCTCGCAACTGCTCGACGTGGTGAAGATGGAGGTCACGCGTCTGTTGATGACGGTGCGCGTGCAGTCGCAGGACGAGGTCGCGCAGGCCGCCCAGGCGCTGGAACAGCAGGCCAGCGCGCTGTCCAACGTGACCTACACCCACCCCAACGAAGACGGCAGCGTCTCGACCGAAGCCGACCCGTCGAGCGCTATGCCCGACGGCAGCGGGGTACCCAAGGTGGGCCGCAACGACCCCTGCCCCTGTGGCAGCGGAAAGAAGTACAAGAGCTGCCACGGCCGGCTCGCCTGACGGCAGTCGTGATTGGCCGTCGACGTGCGATCCCCTGAGTCCGGGGGGGGCGCGTCGGCCCCGCTAGGCTGCACGCGCTGTTCGTGAAAGTATTGCCTCCTCTGCGCTCACGCGCGACACGAGAGCTTCATCATGATCCGACTCAGGGGCACCGCAGTAGGCGCTGCGCTGGTATTGGTCGCGGCCCAGGCTTCGGCACAAACCCTTCTCGCCCAGGGCTTCAACGACGTCGCCGCCCTGGCTGGCCAGGGCTGGGGGCTGATCAACAACAGTGCGCCGGCGGGCACCACCAACTGGTTTCAGGGCAACAGTGGCGTCTTCGCTTCGCAGGCCGGTGCACCCGCGGCCTACATCGCCAGCAACTTCCTCGCTGCAGCTGAAGGCGGCGCGGTCAGCAACTGGCTGATCACGCCACAGTTGGCGCTGACAGCGGGCGACTCGCTGTCGTTCTTCTGGCGCACCGGAGGTTCCGGCCTCGTCGACGGGCTTTCGGTCTACTTCTCTACGGCCGGTGTCAGCACCGACGTCGGTACGACCGCCACTTCCACCGGCGTGTTCAACCTTCTCGGCGGGCTGGCCAGCAGCACCGACAGCGGCTGGACATTGGCCTCGTTCACCCTGCCCGCCGTGAGTGTGGGTGCGAGCGGACGGTACGCGTTCCGCTACACCGTGCCGGACACCAACACGGCCGGCAACTACATCGGCATCGACACCGTGGCCGTCACCGCGGTGCCTGAGCCTTCGACACTGCTCATGTGGCTTTGCGGCGCTGCCGCGCTGCCACTGCTGCGCCGAGCGCGGCGTTGAATCGGATGGCGGCAGCACGGCGCCGCAGGGCCTGAAGCCGGCCGCGTTCGCCACACACAACCTACCAGGAGTGATGGAATGAAATCGAAGAGTTCCGTTTCCGTACCGCTGGCAGCCGCCGTCTTGGCCGCCGCTTGCGGCGCGAGCCCCGCGTTCGCCGAGGGCGTCGCCGGCATGACGGTCACGCGCGACGCCGAAACCGGCGAGTTGCGTGCCCCTACCGCCGACGAGATGAAGGCGTTGGAGGCAGCTCGCAAGACCAACAGCCGCAACACCCGGCCCGCAGCCTCTGCGCCGGTGCCTGTGATCCACGCCAACGGCACCATCAGTGTGATGCTTGGCGAAGACCAGATGATGTACTCAGTGGCGCGGGTGAACGCCCAGGGCAAGGTAGAGCGCGCCTGCGTGCAGGGCCTTGAAGCCAGCCAGCAGGCGATGAGGGCTCCGGTGTCCTTTGCCGTCCGCCCGCAAGCACCCCGTGTGGCACACGTTGCGGCGGCCACCCGGATCGCCAAGGAGTTGCCCGATGAGAAGTGATCGCATGCGCCTGAGCACGCTGGCTAAGGCCGCGGCTTGTATCGCTGGCCTGGTGGGCGCCGTTGCGCCCGCACAGGCTGCAGTAACCATCATCATCAACAACCTTAATGGGCCAGGGGTTGGCTTCAATGACACGACGATCGTCGCCGCGGTCGGCGGCAACGCCGGCACCACGCTCGGCCAGCAGCGCCTTATCGCGTTCACGCACGCCGCCAACATCTGGGGCGCGGCCCTCACCAGCAACGTGCCGGTTGTCATCAATGCCCAGTTCACGGCGCTGACCTGCTCGGCGACATCGGCCGTCCTTGGCAGTGCCGGTGCCACCCAGGTATTCAGTGACTTCCCGGGCGCGCAGAAGCCCGGCACCTGGTACTCGTATGCATTGGCCAACAAGATCGCCGGTGTCGATCAGGGCGCGCCTCCTGCACCGCAGATCAACGCCAACTTCAACGTCAACCTCGGTACGCCCGGCTGCCTGACGGCCTCGTTCTGGTACTACGGTCTGGATAGCAACGAGCCGACAGGCGGCATCGACTTCGTCGCCGTCCTGCAGCACGAGATGGCTCACGGCCTCGGCTTCCAGACCTTCACCAGCGGCAGCACCGGCGCATACTTTGCCGGCCAGCCCGCGATCTGGGACCACTTTCTCTACGACGCCACGAACAACGTCAACTGGGTGACCGCCACGCCGGCTCAGCGCGTTGCTTCGGCTATCAGTATCGACAAGCTGGTGTGGTCCGGCCCGCTGGTCAACACCGCCGCCGCTTCGGTGCTGCGTTTGGGCTTGCCGGGTGTGGCGATGTCCGGGCCGCAAGCCGGCGTGTTGGGCGGAACGACGTTGCAGTCGGGCGAAGCCTCGTTCGGTGCGGCGTTGACGCAGGCAGGTGTCACGGCCGACGTGATGCCGGTGGTCACCCCGACCACCGCCGCCGGGCTGACCGGGCTGGGCTGCGGTCCGCTGACCACCAACGACGCCAGGGCCGTGCTCGGCCGCATTGCGTTGATCGATCGTGGCGTCTGCGGATTTGCCGTCAAGGCGAAGAATGCGCAAAACGCAGGCGCGATCGGCGTTCTGATCGCCAACAACGCGGCGGGGGTGGCACCGCCCTTGGGCGGTACGGATCCGACCGTGATCATTCCGACGGTCAGCGTCTCGCTGGCCGACGGCAACCTGCTGAAAGAAGCTGTGAAGAAGCGCTCGCGCACGGCATCTGGCGTGGTCGCGCGGATCGGTTTGTTCGGCACCCAGTTGGCTGGTGCCGATCCCCTCGGCCGAATGAAGATGTTTGCGCCGAACCCATTCCAGGGTGGCTCGTCGGTGTCGCACTATGACGTCACCGCTTCGCCGAATCAGCTGATGGAGCCGTCGATTAACGGCAACCTGACGCAGGCAGTGGCCCCGCCGGTCGATCTGACGCTGCCGCTGTTCCAGGAGATCGGCTGGTAAGGCCGTACGACCGCCACGACCGGCTTTCCTTCGAGGGGCGCAGCCTGCGGGCTGGGCCCCTCTTTCGTTGTGGCGTTCCTTAGAATGCCGGGCCTCACTGCCCACTGCACCATGCCCGTCAACCTCAGCGAGCCCGACCCCGCAGCCCTGTTTCACGTGCCTGGTGTGCGCATCGGCACCGCGATGGCCGGTGTGCGCAAGGCCAACCGGCGCGACCTGGTGGTGTTCGAGCTCGCGCGCGGCAGCGTGGTGGCGGGTGTATTCACGAAGAACCGCTTCTGCGCCGCGCCGGTGCAGGTCTGCCGTGAACACTTGTCGTCGGGCGCCGACGCCGTGCGCGCGATCGTCATCAACACCGGCAATGCCAACGCCGGTACCGGCGCGGACGGTCTGGCGCGTGCGCGCCGCACGTGCGACGCCCTCGCCGCCTTGATCGGTGTCAGGGCCGCGCAGGTGCTGCCCTTCTCGACCGGCGTGATCATGGAGACGCTGCCGGTCGAGCGCATCGAAGCCGGGCTGCCGGCCGCACTCGCGGCGCTCACCGCCAGCGGCTGGGGTGACGCGGCGGCCGGCATCATGACCACCGACACGGTCGCCAAGGCGGCGTCGCGCAAGGTCTCGATCGGCGGCCGCAGCGTCACCGTCACGGGCATCGCCAAGGGTGCCGGGATGATCCGGCCAAACATGGCGACGATGCTCGGCTTCGTCGCTACGGACGCCGTGATTTCGCAGGGCACTTTGCAGGCGCTGGTGCGCGAGGCGGCCGACCTCAGCTTCAACCGCATCACGATCGATGGTGACACCTCGACCAACGACTCCTTCGTGCTGATGGCATCGCGCCAGGCTGGCCATGCCGAGATCACCGCGCTCGATACGGCCGACGGCCGCGTGCTGCGCGACGCGGTCGTCGCCGTGTCCGAGCAACTCGCCCAGGCCATCGTGCGCGACGGCGAAGGCGTGACCAAGTTCATCACGGTGCAGGTCCAGGGCGGTCGCGACGAAACCGAGTGCAAGCTCGTGGCCTACGCGATCGCCCACTCGCCGCTGGTGAAGACGGCTTTCTTCGCCAGCGACCCGAATCTCGGCCGCATCCTGGCGGCGGTCGGCTACGCCGGCATCGACGACCTGGACCAGAGCCTGATCGACATGTACCTCGAAGACGTGCACGTCGTCACGCAGGGCGGCCGGCATGCCGCCTACCGCGAAGAAGACGGCGCCCGCGTGATGAAGGCCAGCGAGATCACCGTGCGTGTCGATCTGCACCGCGGCCCTGCCGAGGCCACCGTCTGGACCTGCGACTTCTCCACCGAGTACGTGCGCATCAACGCCGACTACCGGTCTTGATCTTTCGCGGCCTGTTCCGAATCGCGCCAGGGGACCTCTGGCATGACCCGCAGTACCTGCGGCTGTGGATTTCCATCCTGACCAGTTCGCTGGGCAACCAGGTGATGTTGCTGGCGCTGCCGCTGACGGCGGCCGTCTTGCTGGGCGCCACGCCGACCCAGATGGGGCTGCTGACAGCCATCGAGCTGTTGCCCTTCCTGGTGCTGTCGCTGCCGTCCGGCGTATGGCTCGATCGCGTCCGCAAGCTGCCGGTCTACGCCGCCGGCGAAGCCACGCTGGCCCTTGCTGCGCTGAGCGTGCCGCTGGCCTGGTGGATGGGCTGGCTGTCGATGCCGTGGCTGTACGTGGTCGGCTTCATCATCGGCGCGGTGCACACGGTGGCCGGCAGTGCGGCACAGATCGTGCTGACACAGGTCGTGGCGCGCGACCGGCTGGTCGAGGCGCACGCCAAGAACGCGCTCGCCGGCTCGGGTGCCGAAGTGGCCGGGCCTGGCTTCGCGGGCCTGCTGATCAAGCTCGTCGGCGCACCATTGGCATTGATGCTGAACGCGCTGTTACTGCTGGGCAGCACGCTGATCCTGCGTGGTATCACGGTGCACGAGCGTCGCGACGCACCCACCGCGCCGCACAATTTCGCCAGCTTCCGGCGCGACCTGATGGCGGGCCTGCGCTTCGTTGCCGGCAACCCCCTGCTGGTGACGCTCGCCGCGTTGATGGGCACCTGGCAGCTGTGCCACTACACCGCGATGGTGGTGCAGATCCTGTTCGCGACGCGCACGCTCGGGTTGTCGGAGCAGGCGGTGGGCCTTTGCTACATGGGCGTGGGGGTTGGCACGATCCTGGGCAGCGTCTACGGCCGCAGGCTCAGCCACCGCATCGGCCCCGGGCCTTGCCTGGTGGCGGGCTACGCCATCTGCGGCACGGGCTGGCTGCTGCTGGCCGTGGCGCCGGCCAACGCCTGGGGCGTGGCGGCGTTCGCGCTGATGATGATGTTGTTCGCCACCGGCGCGGTCTTCATCTTCATCAATTTCCTGGCGTTGCGACAGGCGGTGACGCCCGAGCCGATGCTCGGCCGCATGACGGCGACGATGCGCTGGCTGTCCCTACTGGCCGCCGGACCTGGCGCACTGCTCGGCGGTTGGCTCGGCGAGCACGTGAGCCTGCGTGCGTCGCTGGGCGTGGCCGGCGGCGTCTCGGTGCTGCTGGTGGTGGTGGCGTGGCGGCTGCCGCTGATCCGCGAGCTGAAAGCGCTGCCGGCGCCCGAGCGCGATAGCGACTGGATCGGTGGCGAAGCCGGCGCGCGCGATCTCGACGTGCTGCCGCTGCCGATGACCGGTGAAGGCTGGGGTGAGGGGCACTCGTTGCCGTTCGAGTTGCCCCTCGAACCCCCGGCACCTGCCGCTGCGCCGGACGGCGGCGCCGTCAATCGGCCGCGAAGTGATCCACCGCGTCGGTGATGACGCCGTCGATCGCCAGCGCGCGCAGCCGCTCGACGTCGGCCGCTTCGTTGACCGTGTAGCACAGCGCGTGCAGGCCGGCGCTGCGCAACGTGGCGCGCAGTGCCTCGTCCATCAGCTTGTGGTTGCTGACCACGGCCACGCAGCCGAGCGACTGCGCCATCTCGAACCAACCCGGCCATGGTTCATCGACCAGCAGCGCACGGGGCAGGGCGGGTGCCGTCTCGCGCGCGCCGGCCAAGGCTTCGGGCCTGAACGAACTGAACAGCGGTGGCAGCGGCTCGTCGTGCCAAAGCCGCAGGCAAGCGTGGCCCACGGCGCGGCCGGTGGCGAGCTCATCGCCGGGTGTGGGCTTGATCTCGATGTTCAGCGCATAACCATTGCTGCGGACGAAGCACGCAACGGCTGCCAGCGAGGGCATCGGTTCGCCTGCGTAGGCGGGCGAGTGCCAGCCGCCCGCGTCCAGCAGCGACAGCTCGGCCCAGTCGCGATCGGCGGCCGGGCCGACTGCCGACGTGGTGCGGTCCAGCGTGGCGTCGTGCAGCAGGAACGGTACGCCGTCGCGGCTGATCTTCACGTCGCATTCGAAGGCCCGGTAGCCGTGCGATGCGCCGAGGCGGAAGGCGGCGAGGGTGTTCTCGGGCGCCAGCTTGCCGGCACCGCGGTGAGCAATCCAACGAGGGTACGGCCAGACGCCCACCGCCGCTACACCCGCTACACCCGCTGCGTGGTGGCGACGTCGAACCAGTGCAACTGGTGGGCCGCCACGTGCAGTGGCACGGTCTGCCCTGGTTTGGGCGGTAGCTCGGTGCTTTCCATGCGCAGCGTGAACGGCGCGTCGCCGAGCCTGCCGTAAACCAGCCGTTCGGCGCCGAGCATCTCCAGTATCTCGACCTTCAACGGCCAGGTGGTCGTGGGCTCGCCAGCCGCGGCGATATCGGCGTGTTCGGGCCGCACGCCCAGCATCAACGGGCCGCTGCGCGGGGCGGCGGCAGGCAGTGCCAGCGTGATGCCCGGCAACGTGAAGCGGCTGCCGTCGGCCTGCCCGGTCATCAGGTTCATCGGCGGGCTGCCGATGAAGCCGGCAACGAAGGTCGTCTGCGGCGTGCCGTAGACCTGCTCGGGCGTGCCGATCTGTTCGATGCGGCCGGCGTTCATCACCACCATGCGCTGCGCCAGCGTCATCGCCTCGACCTGGTCGTGGGTGACGAACAGCGACGTCACGCCGAGTTCGGTGTGCAGCTTCTGGATCTCCAGCCGCGTCTGCGCGCGCAGCTTGGCGTCCAGGTTGGACAGCGGTTCGTCGAACAGAAAAACCTGGGGTTGGCGGACGATCGCGCGCCCCATTGCCACGCGTTGGCGCTGGCCGCCCGACAGCTGCCGCGGCGTGCGGTCGAGCAGCGTGCCGAGCTCCAGGATCTTGGCCGCCTTCTGCACCCGTGTCTCGATCTCGGCCTTCGGCAGCTTGGCGATCTTCAGTCCGTAGGCCATGTTGTCGTAGACGCTCATGTGCGGGTAGAGCGCGTAGTTCTGAAAGACCATCGCAATGTCGCGCTCGGCCGGCTCGAGCTTGTTGACGACACGGCCGCCGATGGAGATCTCGCCGCTGGTGATTTCCTCCAACCCCGCCACCATTCGCAACAGCGTGCTCTTGCCGCAGCCGCTGGGGCCGACGATGACGATGAATTCTCCGTCGGCGATCTCGGCGCTCACGCCGTGGATCACCTTGTTGGCCTTCGGGCCGAAGCCGTAGGTCTTTTCGACGTTATGCAGTGCGATGGCACCCATGTGGTTCGTTATGCCTCGTTCATTTTTCGGTGTCGACCAGGCCCTTGACGAACCAGCGCTGCATCAGGATCACCACCAGCGCCGGCGGCAACATGGCCAGGATCGCGGTGGCCATCACGGCGTTCCACTCGGTGGCTGCATCACCGCCGCTGATCATGCGTCTGATGCCCATCACCACCGGGTACATGTCCTCGCTGGTCGTCACCAGCAGTGGCCACAGGTACTGATTCCAGCCGTAGATGAACTGGATCACGAACAGCGCCGCGATCGAAGTGCGCGACAGCGGTAGCAGCACGTCCCAGAAGAAGCGCATCGGCCCCGCACCGTCGATGCGTGCGGCCTCGACCAGTTCGTCGGGCACGGTCAGGAAGAACTGGCGGAACAGGAACGTGGCGGTGGCCGACGCGATCAGCGGCACCGTCAGCCCGGCATAGGTGTTGAGCATGCCGAGGTCGCTGACGACCTCGTAAGTCGGGCCGATGCGCACCTCCACCGGCAGCATCAGCGTCACGAAGATCATCCAGAAGATCAACGTGCGGCCGGGGAAGCGGAAGTAGACGACGGCGAAGGCCGACAACAACGAGATCGCGATCTTGCCGATGGCGATCGCCAGCGCGGAGATCAGGCTCACCGTCATCATCGGCGCGACGGGAACCACACGGCTGCCGTACTCGGTAACGCCGCCGAACAGCGCCAGCCGGTAGCTCTCGATCATGTTCGTGCCCGGCAGCAGCGACATCGGCACGTTCTGCACGATCTGCTCGGCCGTCTGCGTGCTGGCGATGAAGGTGATGTAGACGGGGAAGGCCACCGTCAGCACGCCCAGCAGCAGCACCAGGTGCGACAGCGTGTTGGCGATGGGCCTGTTCTCGATCATCGGTTCAGCCTTCGCCCGGTCAGTAGTGGACACGCCGCTCGACGTAGCGGAACTGGATCACCGTCAACCCGATCAGGATCAGCATCAACACCACGCTCTGCGCTGCCGAGCCGCCGAGGTCCAGCGCCTTGAAGCCGTCGTAGTAGACCTTGTAGACCAGCACCGCGGTGTCCTTGCCCGGCCCGCCCTGTGTGGCGGCGTCGATGATCGCGAAGGTCTCGATGAACACGTAGATGATGTTGATCACCAGCAGGAAAAAGGTGGTTGGCGTCAGCAGCGGGAATTGGACCGTCCAGAAGCGCCGCCACGGCCCGGCGCCGTCGATGGCCGCGGCCTCGATCAACGATTTCGGGATCGACTGCAAACCGGCCAGGAAGAACAGGAAGTTGTAGGAGATCTGTTTCCACACCGCGGCCATGACCACCAGGGTCATCGCGTGCGTGCCGTTGAGCAGGTGGTTCCAGTCCATGCCCGCAGCCCGCAGCGCGTAGCTCACCACCCCGATCGAAGGCGCGAACATGAACAGCCACAGCACCCCGGCCACGGCGGGGGCCACCGCGTAGGGCCAGATCAGCAGCGTCTTGTAGACCGCCGCACCGCGCACCACGCGGTCGGCCATCACCGCCAGCAGCAACGCCACGCTCAGGCCGATGCCGGCCACCAGCATCGAGAACACCGCCGTGGTCTTGAACGACGCGAGGTAGGTTTCGTCGTTCCACAGGTTGCGGAAGTTCTCCATGCCGACGAACTCGACGCTGGTGCCGAAGGCATCCGACTGCTGCACGCTCTGGTACAGCGCCTGCCCGGCCGGCCAGAAGAAGAACACCAGCACGACGGCTAGCTGGGGCGCCACCAGCACCCAGGGCAGCCACCAGCTCTTGAAGCGAACGCGCTTTTCGACGGCCACGAACAGCGCGTCGTTACTTCTTGCCCTTGTTTGCCGCCTCGAAGCGCGCCAACAGTTCGTCGCCGCGCTTCTTGGCGGCTTCGAGACCTTCCTGGGCGGTCTTCTTGCCGGCCCAGACCTGCTCCATTTCCTCGTCGATCACGGTGCGGATCTGCACGAAGTTGCCCAGGCGGATGCCACGCGACTTGTCGGTGACCTTGCGGATCATCTGCGTCACGCTGACGTCGGTACCCGGGTTCTGCTTGTAGAAGCCGCTCTTCTCGGTGATGCCGAAAGCCGCGGTGGTGATCGGCAGGTAGCCGGTGCGCTGGTGCGCGACGGCCTGCACATCGGCGTTCGACAGGTAGGTGAAGAACTCGGCCACGCCCTTGTACTCGGCCGGCTTCTTGCCTTCCATGACCCACAGGCTGGCGCCGCCGATGACGGTGTTCTGCGGTGCGCCCGGCACGTCGGGGTAGTAGGGCAGGGTGCTGATGCCGGCGGCGAACTTGGCGTTGCGCTTGATGTTGCCGTACAGCGCCGACGAGCCCGTCGTCATCGCGCACTCGCCGCTGACAAAGGTGGCGTCGGCCGCATTGCCGCGGCCCTTGTAGACGAACAGGCCGCTTTTGGACATGTTGGCCAGGTTCTCGATGTGGCGCACATGCAGCGGCGTGGTGATCGCCAACCGTGTGTTCAAACCGTTGAAGCCGTTGCGCTGGGTCGCGAACTCCACGTTGTGCCAGGCGCTGAAGCTTTCCAGCTGCGTCCAGCTCTGCCAGCTGGTCGTGAACGGGCACTTGTGGCCGCTGGCCTTCAGGCTGGCAGCGGCGCGCGCCACCTCGGGCCAGGTCAGCGGCGGCTTTTCGGGGTCCAGCCCGGCGGCCTTGAAGGCGTCCTTGTTGAAGTGGAAGACGGTGGTGCTGCTGTTGAACGGCAGGCTCATCATCTGGCCGTTCGGGGCCGTGTAGTAGCCGGCCACCGATTGCACGTAGGCGGACGGGTCGAACTTGGCGCCGGCCTCCTTCATCAACACCGACACTGGCTTGATGGCGCCCCGGCCGGCCATCATCGTGGCGGTGCCGACCTCGAAGACTTGCAGCACATGCGGTGCATTGCCGGCCCGGAACGCCGCCACGGCGGCAGTCATGCTCTCGTCGTAGCTGCCTTTGAAGACGGGCGTGACCTTGTAGTCCTTCTGCTTCGAGTTGAAGTCCTTGGCGAGGTCGCCGACCCATTCGCCCAGGGCGCCACTCATCGAGTGCCACCAGAAGATTTCGGTCTGCGCGTGCGCGGGCAGCGTGGCGAGGGTTGCGAGCGCTAACAGTGCGCCTGCCTTGCGGGGGAATTTCATGCAGTCTCCATCAGCGGAATTGGTTGCCGAACCCGTCAGTTTGGCGGGCTTTTGTGACACTTGGTTTTACACGGCTGGCGGCCATCGGCAACGGTGATTGCCCGCGGCGGTTAGCATCCGCAGATACCCTATGAACGCACCGCTTCCGATCGCCCGCCAAGCCCTTTCGCCCGATGCCATGGCCGCTCTCACGGCAGATGACAGCACGGTGCGATTGCGAGAAATCCCCTACAACTACACCTCGCTGTCCGACCGCGAAATCGTGATCCGGTTGCTGGGCGCGCGGGCGTGGGAGCTGTTGCAGCAACTGCGCGGCGAACGCCGCACGGGCCGCAGTGCGCGCATGCTTTACGAAGTGCTGGGCGATATCTGGGTCGTGCAGCGCAACCCCTACCTCGAAGAAGACCTGCTGGCCAACCCGAAGCGCCGGCAGATGCTGATCGACGCGCTGCACCACCGGCTGGACGAAGTCGCCAAACGCCGCGACCCGGCGGCTGACACGGCCCGCGACTCGTTGGTTGGCGAATTGCTTGCCGCTGCCAGCGCCGCGGTCGAGCGTTTCTCGGCCCGCTTCCGCGATGTGTGGGACCTGCGCAAGGCCACCCGTCGCGTGCTCGGCAAACACACCGCCAAGGACAACCTCAAGTTCGACGGCCTGTCGCGCGTGTCGCACGTGACCGACGCCACCGACTGGCGCGTGGAGTACCCCTTCATCGTGCTGACGCCCGACACCGAGGCCGAGATGGCCGGGTTGGTCAAGGGCTGCATCGAACTCGGCCTGACGATCATTCCGCGCGGCGGCGGTACCGGCTACACCGGCGGCGCGGTGCCCTTGGTGTGGAAGAGCGCGGTCATCAACACCGAGAAGCTCGAGGCGATGAGCGAGGTCGAGTGGGTCACGCTGCCCGGCCTGACGCAGCCGGTGCCCACCGTGTACAGCGAAGCCGGCGTCGTCACCCAGCGCGTCACCGATGCCGCCGAACGCGCGGGTTATGTCTTCGCTGTTGACCCCACGAGCGCCGAGGCCAGCTGCATCGGCGGCAACGTGGCGATGAACGCCGGCGGCAAGAAGGCGGTGCTGTGGGGCACCGCGCTCGACAACCTGGCGAGCTGGAAGATGGTCACGCCCGAAGCCAAGTGGCTCGAAGTGATCCGCCACGACCACAACCTCGGCAAGATCCACGACGTGGCCGTCGCTCGCTTCGAGCTGCGGTACTTCGACGCCAGCGGCAGCCAGCTCGAACGAACCGAATGGCTCGAGATCCCGGGCGCCGCGTTCCGCAAGGAGGGCCTGGGCAAGGACGTCACCGACAAGTTTCTCGCCGGCCTGCCGGGCATCCAGAAAGAGGGCTGTGACGGCCTGATCACCAGCGCCCGCTGGGTGGTGCACAAGATGCCGGCGCATGTGCGCACGGTGTGCCTGGAGTTTTTCGGCAGCGCCAAAGACGCGGTGCCGAGCATCGTCGAGATCAAGGACTACCTGTTCGCGCGCAGCGACGTCAATCTCGCCGGCCTCGAACACCTCGACGACCGCTACCTCAAGGCCGTGGGCTACGCGACCAAGAGCAAGCGCGTGATGAACAACAGCTCGGGCCTGCCGAAGATGGTGCTGGTCGGCGACATCGTCGGCGACGACGCCGACGCGGTGGCACGCGCCACCAGCGAGGTCGTGCGCATCGCCAACGGCCGGCATGGCGAAGGCTTCATCGCGGTGAGCGCCGACGCCCGCAAGAAATTCTGGCTCGACCGCAAGCGCACCGCCGCGATTGCAAAACACACCAACGCCTTCAAGATCAACGAAGACGTGGTCATCCCGCTGCCGCGCATGGGCGAGTACAGCGAAGGCATCGAGCGCATCAACGTCGAGTTGAGCCTGCGCAACAAGCTCGAACTGGTCGATGCGCTGGCGGCGTGGTTCAAGCGCGGCAGCCTGCCGCTGGGCAAGAGCGACGACGCGGGCGAGATCCCGAGTGCCGAGTTGCTGGAAGACCGTGTCCAGCAGGCGCTGGCCCTGCTGGCTGAAGTGCGTGCGCTGTGGCAGTTCTGGCTCGAACAGCTCGATGTCGTGCAGCCGGCCGCCGACGGCGCGGCGCAGGGCGAGACGATGTTTGCGCTGATCCAGGACAGCCGGCTGCGCGCCTCATGGAAGACGCAGATCCTCAAGCCGCTGCAGACGCTGTTCGCCGGCGCTTCCTTCGGGCCGGTGCTCGACGAGGTGCGCCGCATTCACCAGCAGGTGCTGCGCGGCCGCGTGTGGATCGCGTTGCACATGCATGCCGGCGACGGCAACGTGCACAGCAACATCCCGGTCAACAGCGACAACTACGCGATGCTGCAGACGGCGCACGAGGCCGTCGCCCGCATCATGGCGCTGGCGCGGCGGCTCGGTGGCGTGATCAGCGGCGAGCACGGCATCGGCATCACCAAGCTCGAGTTCCTGACCGAGGCCGAGGTGGCCCCGTTTGCCGACTACAAGGCCCGCATCGATCCGGAGGGCCGCTTCAACAAGGGCAAGCTGCTTCGGGGCGCGGTAGCCGAAGGCTTCGCCAGCGACCTGAGCGCGGCCTACACGCCCAGCTTCGGCCTGATGGGCCACGAGTCGCTGATCATGCAGCGCAGCGAGATCGGCGCGATCAGCGACAGCATCAAGGACTGCCTGCGTTGCGGCAAGTGCAAGCCGGTCTGCGCCACGCATGTGCCGCGCGCCAACCTGCTCTACAGCCCGCGCAACAAGATCCTTGCCACCTCGCTGCTGATCGAAGCCTTCCTCTACGAAGAGCAGACGCGCCGCGGCATCAGCGTCCAGCACTGGGAGGAATTCGAGGACGTCGCCGACCACTGCACCGTCTGCCACAAATGCCTGTCGCCGTGCCCAGTGGACATCGATTTCGGCGACGTCACGATGAACATGCGCAACCTGCTGCGCACGATGGGCAAGAAGAGTTTCAGGCCCGGCAACGCGGCCGCCATGCTGATGCTGAACGCGACAAACCCGCAGAGCATCAAGCTGCTGCGCACGGCGATGGTCGATGTTGGCTTCAAGGTGCAGCGTTTGATGAACAAGCTGCTGAAGCCCGCGGCGAAGAAGCAGACTTCGGCACCACCGGCCACGTTGGGCCCGGCGCCTGTCAAAGAGCAGGTCATCCACTTCATCAACAAGACACTGCCCGGTGGCTTGCCGAAGAAGACCGCGCGCGCGTTGCTCGACATCGAAGACCGCAACTACGTGCCGATCATCCGCAACCCGGCCGCCACCACGGCCGAGAGCGAAGCGGTGTTCTATTTCCCCGGTTGCGGCAGCGAACGCCTGTTCAGCCAGGTCGGCCTGGCGACGCAGGCGATGTTGTGGCGCACGGGCGTGCAGACGGTGCTGCCGCCGGGCTACCTGTGCTGCGGCTACCCGCAGCGCGGCAGCGGCCAGTTCGACAAGGCCGAGAAGATCATCACCGACAACCGGGTGCTCTTCCACCGCGTCGCCAACACGCTGAACTACCTCGACATCAAGACGGTCGTGGTCAGCTGCGGCACCTGCTACGACCAGCTGCAGGGCTACCGCTTCGAAGAGATCTTCCCCGGCTGCCGCATCGTCGACATCCACGAGTATTTGCTGGAAAAGGGGGTCACGTTGCCCGGCCACGACGCCGGCTACCTGTACCACGACCCCTGCCACAGCCCGCTCAAGCAGCAGGAGCCGATGAAGACCGTGAAGGCCCTCGTCGGCCCCAACGTGCTGAAGAGCGAGCGCTGCTGCGGCGAAAGCGGCACGCTGGGCGTGACCCGGCCCGACATCGCGACCCAGGTGCGTTTTCGCAAGGAAGAGGAACTGCGCACCGATGAGCAGGCCTTGCGCCAAAAGATGGCGTCGCTGCCCCAGCCCGGTGCAGCCGCGCGGGCGAACACGGCCAACATCAAGATACTGACCAGTTGCCCCAGTTGTTTGCAGGGCCTTGCGCGTTACGAGAACGATCTTCAAAGCGGCCTGCTCGAAGCCGACTACATCGTTGTCGAAATGGCGCGGGTTCTCCTCGGTGAATCGTGGTTGCAGGACTACGTGGCGCAGGCCAACGCGGGCGGCATCGAGCGGGTCTTGGTCTGACCGTCGGCTGAGCCGACGGCGACGGGCTGCCCCTCTGCAGACCCACCTGGAGCGAAAATTGCGTCAGTTCGTTTCGTTACGGTCAAGTCGTCGTTGGGATGGTCTCCTACCTGAGTCGGGGGGTGGCAGATCCCAAGGGGGCACCCAGAATCAGCTCATCCCGTTGACCCGCAGCTCCAGACTGGATGGGTCTGCAACAAGGAAAGGTTTTTCTCATGACGTTCCGCTCGCTTGCTGCCGCTGCCGTGCTTGCCACGGCTGCGATGTCGGCCTCGGCTGTCACCTACAACATCGGCACGCTGCCGCTGGCCCCGGGTGTTTACAGCAACACGGCCGTGTTGCCGTTCTCGGCAACGCCGTTCACCGACCGCTACGACTTCGTGTTCCCGGCACTCGGCGCGACAGCGTCGGCGTCGGCCGTCAGCGTCAACGTCACCGGGCTGTTCAACATCGGCAACATCCAGGTGTCGCTGTTCAACAGCAGCAACGCCCTCGTCAACGCCGGCTCGCCCGGCGTGTCGTCGTCACTGTTCAACGTGCCGCTGGCAGCTGGTGCCAGCTACTACTACACCGTCACCGGCACGGCCAACGGTGCGGTCGGTGGTGCGTATTCGTTCATCGCCTCTGCGGCACCGGTTCCCGAGCCCGAAACCTACGCGCTGATGCTCGCGGGTGTGGGCGTCATCGGCTTCATGGCCGCACGCCGCCGCCCACGCGGCTAGGGGTTTGCGGCGGGCCGACGGCCCCATCCAGACAAGGGCGGTGCAATGTCACCGCCCTTTGTTTTTGGGGCTCGGCGATACACTGCGCAGGCCACTCAGCACCCCTGCCCACCGCCCTCTAAATGACCGGCACCGCCACCGAGACCCCTGCGCCGACTGCGCTCACGGTGCACCAGGCCTCGCGTGTGCTGGAAGTGGGGTTCGCCGACGGGGCGACTTTCCGCATCCCCTTCGAATTGCTGCGCGTGTACTCGCCGTCGGCCGAGGTGCAGGGCCACGGCCCGGGGCAGGAGACCTTGCAGACCGGCAAGCGCGAGGTGCTCATCACCGACATCGCCGCCGTCGGCCACTACGCCGTGCAGCCGCTCTTCTCCGATGGCCACGACACCGGCATCTTCTCTTGGGCTTACCTGCACCGGCTGGGCTCGCAGCAGGGCGAGTTGTGGCGCAAGTATGAAGAGCGCCTGGCTGCAGCCGGCGTCGACCGCGACGCACCCATGCAGTCGGCCGCCGGCGCCGCTTGCGCGTCGCACCACTGACCCACCACGCAGCGCAGCGCCGAGGCCCATGGCACAGACCCACTTCGGCTACGAGACCGTCGACGACGCCGACAAAGCCAGCCGCGTCCGCGGCGTGTTCGATTCGGTTGCGCCGAAATACGACCTGATGAACGACGTGCTGTCCGGCGGCATGCACCGCGCCTGGAAGGCCTACGCGGTCGCGGTGGCCGCCGCGCAGCCGGGCGACCGCGTGCTCGACATCGCCGGCGGTACGGGCGACCTGGCACGCGCCTTCGCCCGCCGGGTCGGCAACAGTGGCCGCGTCGTGCTCACCGACATCAATGCCGCGATGCTGCAAGTCGGCCGTGACCGGCTGCTCGACGAGGGCCGCATCATGCCCGCCGTGGTGTGCGACGCCGAAAAGCTGCCGTTTCCCGGCGCCAGCTTCGACCTCGCGAGCGTCGCGTTCGGCCTGCGCAACATGACGCACAAGGAAGCCGCATTGGCCGAGATGGCGCGGGTGCTGCGCCCAGGCGGGCGGCTGCTGGTGCTGGAGTTCTCGCGCCCCGCAGAAGCCCTGCGCAAGCCTTACGACTGGTACTCGTTCAAGTTGATGCCGATGCTGGGCAAGCTCATCGCGGGCGATGGCGAAAGCTATCGCTACCTGGCCGAGAGCATCCGCATGCACCCCGACCAGGCCACGCTCAAGGCGATGATGAAGACCGCGGGTTTTGGCCACGTCGACGTGCACAACCTGGCGGGTGGCATCGTCGCATTGCACGTGGGGGTCAAGTGCTGAGGCCGATGCGGCTGCTGCCGCGCTGGCAGCGTCTGGCGCAGCGCCTGGCCCGACGGCGGCGCGCGCATGAGGTCGAGGACCTGTTGCAAGTCGCCCGGCTGAGCTTTGTGCAGCTGCAAGCTGCATGGGACCGCGCCGACCTGCTCGTGCTAGGCAGCGTGACCACCGAGCCGCTGCTTGAAGAGTTGCGCTCGCAACTGGCCGAACGCGGCCCGAGCCCGAACCACACCGAAGTGCTGTCGCTCGACGCCCGGCTGCTCGGCGTCGAAGAGTTGCGCGAGGCCTTCGTGGCCAGCGTCGAGTTCAGCGGCCTGATCCGCGAGCGATTAGATGTCGGTGCGGCGCCGTTCCGCGAACTCTGGCTGTTGGCCAACGTCAAGGACACCGGCCGCGGCTGGCAACTGGCGCGCGTGCAGTCACTGTCCTGAAACGGGCCTGCTGTAGGCAACAGCCTATCGGCCGGGAAGGCGCGCCGGCCGTGCGTTTTTGCCGCGCACAGGCCCCGATGCAGGTGGCGTTTCACACCCTCTTGCCATGGGCCCAGCAGTTACACTGCGCCCTGCTCGAAAACCCAGATTCATGACCCTGGGCCGAGCCCGGCGCGCATGCCGCCGCGGCACCGCACGCCGCTCGTGCATCGCAACGCGTACCGGCCGCCGCCAGCTGCGGCGGTACGCACCCTCGACAAGACGTGCCCAAGGACATCCCGCATGAATTCCACGCAGCCTGACACCAACGCTCGCCGCGGCTTCCACCCGCGGGTACGCTTCGCGGCCCTGTCGGCAGCCGTGATTTCGGTGGCACTTGTCGCCGGCTGCGGCGACAAGAAGGACAAGGCCGCCAGCCAGACCGCGGCCAAGGTCAACAAGGACGAGATCACCGTCCACCAGATCAACTTCGTGCTGGCGCAGCAGCGCAACATCCGCGCCGAGCAGACCGACGCCGCCAGCAAGCAGATCCTCGAACGCCTGATCGACCAGCAGCTGGCACTTCAAAAGGCCGAGGAGCAGAAGCTGGACCGTGACCCCCGTGTGGTGCAGCAGCTGGAAGCCGCACGCCGCGAGATCGTGGCCCGTGCCTATATCGAGAAGATGGGCGAGACCGCGCCCAAGCCCACCGCCGACGAGATCAAGAAGTACTACGACGAGAAGCCTGCGCTGTTTCGCGAACGCCGCGTCTACAGCCTGCAAGAAATCATGATCGAGTCCAAGCCCGAGCAGATGGCGGAATTGCGCGAGCTGCTAGGTGCGGCCAAGAACGTCAACGACTTCGTCGAACAGCTCAAGGCCAAGGACTACCGCTTCAACGGCAATCAGGCGGTTCGCGCCGCCGAACAGCTGCCGCTGAACAGCCTGGATTCGTTCGCCAAGCTGAAGGACGGCCAGGCCATCATCAACACCACACCCACCGGCGCCCAAGTGCTGGTGCTGGCCGGCTCGCGCAACCAGCCGGTGGCCGAAGAGCAGGCCCGTCCGGCGATCGAGCAGTACCTGCTCAACGAACGCAAGCGCAAGTTGGTCGAAGACGACATCAAGGCGCTGCGCGCCGCGGCCAAGGTCGAATATGTCGGCAAGTTCGGCGAAGGCGCTGCCTCGGCACCGGCCGGCGCTGCGGCGCCCGCACCTGCACCTGCACCCGCTGCGGCTCCGGCTGCGCCACCCGCCAGCGGCCTGAGCACCAACGACATCAGCAAGGGCATGGGTCTCAAGTGATGGCACCGATCCTTGCTTTGCTTTCCGCGCTGTTCACGGCACTCCTGATCGCCGGCACTGCACCGGCCCAGGCCCAGGCGCCCGCGGCTCCGAAGCCGCCCATGGCGGCCAACGAGTACCGCATCGGGGCTGGCGACGTCGTGCGCGTCACCGTGTTCCAGAACCCCGACCTGACACTGGAAACGAGAGTCACCGAAGCCGGGCTGGTCTCGTTCCCGCTGCTTGGCAGCGTGCGGATCGGCACGCTGTCCGTCACCACGGCCGAGAAGCTGATCGCCGACGGCCTGCGAACGGGCAATTTCGTCAGGAGCCCGCAGGTCACGCTGGTCGTGCTGCAAGTGCGCGGCAACCAGGCCAGCGTGCTCGGGCAGGTCAACCGCCCGGGCCGCTACCCGCTGGAAGTGGCCGACATGCGTTTGTCCGACCTGCTGGCCATGGCCGGCGGCATGGCCAACGGCGGTGCCGACACGGTGATCGTCACCGGCACCCGCGACGGCAAGACTTTCCGCGAGGAGATCGACCTGCCCGGCGTGTTCGCGGCAAGCGGCGCGGCCAAGGACATCTACATCCTCAACAACGATGTGATCTGGGTCGACCGCCAACCGATCATCTATATCTACGGCGAAGTGCAGCGCCCCGGCCCGATGCGGCTGGAGCGCGACCTCACGCTGTTGCAGGCACTGGCCACCGGCGGCGGGCTCACGCAGCGCGGTACCGAGAAGGGCATCCGCGTGCATCGCAAGGGCCGTGACGGCAAGGTCGAGGTGATCCAGCCCGGCATGGGCGACGCCTTGCGCGACGGCGACGTGGTGTTCGTGCGCGAAAGCCTGTTCTGACGGAGTGAAGCGATGACATTCGGGCACTTTCTTTCTATTCTCAAGGCGCGTTGGTGGGTGGTGTTGCTGGTGCTCGGCCTGACCGTGGCCACCACGCTGGTCGTCAGCCTTCTGCTGCCGCGGTCCTACAAGGCCAGCGCCAGCGTGGTGCTCGACTTCAAGCCTGACCCGCTGAGCGCCGCGATCTACGGCGGCATGACGCCCCCGGCAGTGATGGCCACGCAGGTCGACATCATCAAGAGCGACCGCGTCGCACAGCGCGTGGTGCGCAACCTCAAGCTGGCAGAGAACCCCACGGTTCGACAGCAGTGGCAGGACGAGACCAAAGGCCAGGGCAGCATCGAGACATGGCTGGGCAACGTGTTTCAGCGCAATATGGACGTGGAGCCTTCGCGCGAGAGCAGTGTCATCGTCGTTAGTTACCGGGCGCCGGATCCGCGCTTTGCCGCCGGTCTGGCGAATGCCTTCGTGCAGGCCTACATCGACACCGCGCTCGAATTGCGTGTCGACCCGGCGCGCCAGTACTCGACCTTCTTCGAAACCCGTGCGAAAGAAGCGCGCGAAGCGCTTGAGAAAGCCCAGACGCGGCTGAGCAGCTACCAGCAGCAGAGCGGCATCATCGCCACCGACGAGCGGCTGGACATCGAGAACGGCCGCCTGAACGACCTGTCGGCCCAGCTGACCGCGTTGCAAGCCATCTCGGCCGAAAGCACCAGCCGCCAGGCCCAGGCCCAGGGCGCGCAGGCCGACCGCACGCAAGAGGTGCTGAACAGCGCCATCGTCGGTGCGTTGAAGGCCGACCTCAGCCGCTCGGAAGCCGCTTTGCAGCAGCTCACCGTCCGTCTGGGTGACGCGCACCCGCAAGTCCAGGAAGCACGTGCCAACATTACCGAGGTGCGCTCCCGGCTCGATGCCGAGACGCGCAAGGTCACGGGTGGCGTCACCATTTCCAACACCATCAACCGCCAGCGCGAAGGCACGATCCGCGCTTCGCTCGACGACCAGCGCGCCAAGGTGCTGAAGCTCAAGGCCGTGCGCGACGAAGGCATGGTCATGCTGCGCGACGTGGACAACGCCCAGCGCGCCTACGACGCCATCCTGCAGCGCGTCACGCAGACCACTTTGGAGAGCCAGACCACTCAGAGCAACGTCAATTTGCTGACGCAGGCGGTGCCACCGATCGAACATGCCTCGCCGCGCGTGCTGCTTAACGTGCTACTGGCGGTTGTACTGGGCTCGCTGCTGGCGACTGGCACCGCCCTGGCACTGGAGCTGATGGACCGTCGAGTGCGCAGCGGCGACGACGCCGTCGCTGCGTTGGGAATGCCGCTGCTCGGGGTCATGCCCAAGCCCGGCGCCAAGGGATTCACCGGCGCAAAGCCGTTGTCGTTGATGCAGCAGCGCCTGATGGCACCGCTCGAACGAGCCGGTAAGGGGGCGTGATGGCCAAGTTCAGAGACTCCACGGCACCCGATGTCGTCGGCTTCGATTCAATTGCACGCCCGGCCCCTGCCGCGTTGCCTATGGGCGCACTGCCCCGCGGCGACGACCCCGTCGTCGACCGCAGCATTGGCGACATCCTGGCCGAGTTGCGCAACCTCACGGTGGACCAGGTCGAGCGCGTGCTCAAGCACCAGCGCGAAAAGGGCTTGCGTTTCGGCGAAGCGGCCGTGGCGCTGGGTCTGGCGAGCAAGGAAGACGTGCTGTTCGCGCTGGCGCAGCAGTTTCACTACCCCTACAGTCCCGAGGCGAAGCGCGCCGACAGCCCAGAGTTGGTGGCGCTGAACGAACCCTTCTCGCCGCGCGCCGAGAGCTTCCGTGCCATCCGCAGCCAGCTGATGATGCGGCTTTTCGCGGAGGGCAATGCCCGCCACGCGCTGGCCGTGATCAGTGCCGAGCCCGGCGAAGGTAAGACCTACTGCGCTGCCAACCTGGCCGTGGTGATGTCGCAACTGGGCACGAAGACCCTGTTGGTCGACGCCGACATGCGCGGCCCGCGCCTGCACGAGGTGTTCAAGCTGCAGAACCAGGCGGGCCTGTCGGGCATCCTGTCGGGCCGCAGCGACAAGCACGTCATCCAGCAGGTGCCTGGCCTGCCCAGCCTGTTCCTGCTGCCGGTGGGCACCACGCCGCCAAACCCGCTGGAACTGGTCGAGCGCCCTGCTTTCGGCATGCTGATGCGCGATCTGGTCTCGAAGTTCGACTACGTCATCGTTGACACGCCTTCGGCGGTAAACGGCGCCGACGCCAGCGTCATCGCGGCGCGCTGCGGTGCAGCCCTGGTGGTCGCGCGCAAGGGCACCAGCCGGGTCGGCCTGCTCGAACAGTTGGTCGCGAGCTTCCAGGGCAGCTCCGCCAAGCTGGCCGGTGTGGTGCTGAACGAGTTTTGAACATGTCTTCTACAGCTCCCCCGGCCGCCAGCCCCGGCCCGACCCCGCGGCTGCCCCTGGTGCCCGCCGGGGTCGATTGGCCTGTCTTCGGGACGCTCGCCGTCGGCTTTGCGCTCTTGTATCTGCCTTTCTACGCACAACTTGCCAGCACGATCTGGACGACGGACGAACAAGGGCACGGCCCCATCATCCTGGCGGTAAGTTTTTGGCTGCTGTTTGCCCGGCGTCACCAGATCGCCGCGGCGCTGGCGTCACCCAAACCCTGGTTGGGCTGGCCCTTGGTGGCGTTTGCCTGCCTGCTGTACGCCTTCGGCCGCAGCCAGGAAATCATCATGTTCGCTGGCGCCAGCCAGATCTTGATACTGGCCGGGCTGCTGTTGGTTTTCCGCGGCCCGCTGGCTTTGCGCGCGGCCTTCTTCCCGCTGTTCTTCCTGATCTTCATGATCCCGCTTCCTGAAGCGTTGGTGGCCGCTGTCACTGCACCGCTGAAGAGCGCCGTCTCTGCCGTTGCCAGCAATCTTCTGTACATCCTGGGCTACCCCGTGGGCCGCAGCGGCGTGATCATGACCGTGGGTCCCTACCAACTGCTCGTGGCCGATGCTTGCGCCGGCCTGAACAGCATGTTCACGCTGGAAGCGCTTGGACTGCTGTACATGAACCTGATGGGCTACACCAACCTCAAGCGCAACGTCGCTCTGGCCATCCTGCTCATTCCCATTGCCTTCGCAGCCAACATCGTGCGCGTCATGATCCTGGTGCTCGTCACGTACCACTTCGGTGACGAGGCCGGTCAAGGCTTTGTGCATGGGTTTGCGGGCATGGTCCTGTTCATGGTGGCCCTCGTGTTGATGCTTGCTACCGACAAACTTCTTGGCCTGTTCATCCCTGCCCAGCGCGCGGCGCGGGCCAAGCCTGGAGTTGCGACATGACCGGCACCCGCATCAAGGCCGTAATCGCCTTTGCCCTGATGATCAGTGCCGTGGCCGGCGCCTACCTTTGGCGCCCAACCGTGCACCTGGCCGACAGCCGCGCCAAGGTCGATCTCGAACAGATTTTCCCGGCGGCCTTTGGCGACTGGAAGGTGGACAAGTCCCTGCCGGTGCAATTGGTGGCCCCCGACGTGGCGCAGCTCCTGGCCACGCTCTACAGCCAGACACTCAGCCGGACCTACATCAACAGCCAACGCCAGCGCATCATGCTGTCGGTGGCTTACGGCGGCGACCAGAGCGACGCAACGCGCGCCCACCGGCCCGAAGTGTGCTACCCGGGACAGGGTTTCCAGATCATCGCCAACCAGACCGGCGTGGTCGACACGGCTGTGCACCCGCTTCGGGTTCGTCAGCTTGTGGCCAAGGCAGGCGGGCGGGTCGAGCCCATCAGCTACTGGATAACGGTCGGCGACCGTACTGTGCTGAGCGGCACTGAGCAGAAACTGGCCCAGCTGAGCTACAGCACGCGCGGGGTCATTCCTGACGGCATGCTGGTGCGCCTGTCGAACATCGACAGAGACGCGGCCAAGTCGTACCAGTTGCATCAACAGTTCCTGCAGGAGATGACGCGCGAGATGTCGCCGCAGGCGCTCGATCGTGTAATCGGTGTGGCCGGTGCCTGAGCGCGCCTGGGCCGACAGCTGAACGGCGCCCCGCACTTCGCCCGGACACACCGATGACCTCCAGCGTGGCCAGCCTGGGTGCACCGCCCCGCTTGATCCGCAACACGGTCTGGAACATCGCTGGGCAGGTAGCGCCGCTGCTGGTGGCGGTGTTGACGTTGCCTCTGCTGATCCGCACTGTCGGTTTCGAGCGCTTCGGCTTCATTTCGCTGGTCTGGGTGCTGGTGGGTTACGCCAGCGTGTTCGACTTCGGCATCAGCCGCGCGTTGGTACGCACGGTGTCGGTGCGACTGGCGCGTGGCGACAGCGTGGGCGCGCATGCCAGCGCGCAGGCCGGGCTTTTTTTCCTAACCCTCTTCGGCTTGGTTGTCGGTGCAGCGCTGGCGCTGTCTGGCGACTGGCTGGTGGTCTCTGTGTTGCACGTGCCTGCAGAGCTGCAGTCCGAGGCCCAGCCCGCGATGTGGCTGCTGGCGGCTTCGCTGCCCTTTGTGATGCTCACCACCGGTTACAGCGGCGCGCTGAGCGCCTACCAGCGCTTCCGCGAACTGAACCTGATCCGTATTGCAATGGGCGTGGCCGGCTACCTCGGCCCGTTGTTAGTGGCGCTGTGGATCAACCGCCTGGAGGTCATAGTCGCCTTCGTGCTGGTCACGCGGGTCGTGGGTACGCTGGCTCACGCCTGGGCCAGCCGGCGCTATTGCGGGTTCAGCTCGCGACTGGTGCTGCCCGAGCCCGCGGCGAGCCGCGAGCTGTTCAGCCTGGGCGGCTGGATTGCCGTGTCGAACGTCATCAGCCCGCTGCTGAGTTATCTCGATCGGCTGCTGCTGGCGGCGCTGGTGCCGATGCGCGAAGTGGCGTTCTATGCCACCCCCTTCGACATCGTCAGCAAACTGATGATCCTGCCGTACTCGATCATCAATGCGCTGTTTCCGATGGCGTCTGCCGTCGTCCCGGGCAGCACCCAGGCACGCCGGATGCTTTCGGACTCGATACGGCTGTTGTTCGTGCTGATGTTTCCCGTGGTCTTCGCTGTGGTTGTGCTGGCGCGCCCCGGGATGAACGCTTGGCTCGGGCCGGAGTTCGCGCTGCATGCCACACCGGTGGTGCAGGTGCTGGCCATCGGCATCCTGTTCAATGCTCTGGCCCAGGGGCCGGCCATGATGGTTCAGGCGGCCGGCCGGCCCGCCTGGATGGCAACGCTGCACCTTTTAGAGCTGCCGCTGTTCATCGTTATCTTGTGGTGGCTGACCGAGCGCTACGGCATCGTCGGCACGGCCTTCGCGTCGGCAGGCCGCAACGCCATCGACGCCTTGGCGGTTCTGCTGCTGGGTTGGCGGGGCGTCGCGAAGGGCTCGTTGGCATGGCGCGGCGCGATGCTGCCTTCCTTCTTCGCTATGGCCCTGCTGGCGGCAGCGCTGTGGCCATCCACCTGGATGCAGGCGCTGCTCGTTCTGCTGGCCGGCCTAGCCGGATTTTCCTTGTACGCCTGGACCTGCATCCTGCAATCCACTGAACGCAGCCGTTTGCTGACATTGGCCCGGGAGGCTCTATGAACACGGTGGCACTCGGTTCCCGGCGTCGCTTCGATTTCCGCGCGCTTTTCCTTGTCCTTGGCGCCTTGTTCGTCGCGCTGTTTGCTGGCGTACTTTCGGCTTTCCTGCCGTGGTTCCTGGTGGTGGGCTTCGTTGTTGTGGTGACTGCGGTGCTGGCGTCGACCATCAGCCCGCACGTCGGGCTGATCTTCGTGCTGATGCTGGTCTTCGAAGTCATCCCATCGACGTTCCAACCGCGTGTCCCGTTCGGCCCGGGCCGGCTGCAGATTTACGACCTTGCCCTTCTGTTGTTGTCAACGATCGTATTGCTGCGTGCCTGGGCACGCGGCCAACAGCCGCTGCAGGCGATGGGGCCGGTCCGCTGGCCGCTGTACTACCTGTTCGCCGCCGTGTCGTTGTCGTTGGTCTACGTGCGCTTTTACGCGCCCAATGTGATGGCCCTGGCCGAAGCGCGCCAGCAGATCATTTGGCTGATCGTGCCGGTCATGGCGCTGAGCGTCGACACGCCGCGGCGTTACCGGCAGGTGCTCTGGTCGGTGGCCGGCATCGGCCTGGTCATCGCGCTGTACGTGACCCTGCAGTCGCTGTTCGACATACGCATCATGACCGGCTCGCGCGTCGAGAGTCTGGACTCCGAATTCAACCGCGACATCACGCGGAGCATCGCCGGCGGCGGCATTTACATCGTCATCTTCACGCTAATGCTCGTGCTCAACCGCATGTTCGAGCGTCGCATCGGCTGGGTCTTGGGCAGCCTGGCGTCGTTTTTGCTCGTGGCCGGGCTGGCCGCGCAGTATGGGCGCGGTGTGTGGATCGCCACGGTGATCGGTTTGCTGGTCTCGGCTGCGATCTTTCGCGGCCTGGCCGGGGCCGTTCGCACCACCCTGGCGGTGGGGGTGATCGTGGCCGTGGTGCTGAGCACAGCGATGGTGTTCAAGCCGCGAGTGGCCGAAGCGCTGATCGATCGCATCACCGGCATCGGAGCCGAATTCGAATCCGGAGTCTCTTTCGGCTGGCGCCGGCAGGAAATCCAGCTCGCCCTGCCGCGGATCGTGGATCAGCCGCTGACCGGCGTGGGTATCGGCGGCGAGTACAAACAGGTCAGAAACGCCAGCGTTGGCGGCGACCAAGATACCACCTACATCCACAACGGCTACCTGTACTTCCCGCTGAAGATGGGGCTGTGGGCCAGCTTCATTCCACTGGCCTTCGTCGCTGCGTTCGTGGTGACCGTGCGTCAGGGGCGGGCAAGGCACGGCACGGTCGCCGATGCCGGCTTCGTCGCCGCCTTGTGCGGCACCATGGTCGTTCCCGTCATCACCAGCTACACCCAGCCCGAATGGAGCGACCCTCGCGGCATTGCCGCGCTGGCCACGCTGATGGGCCTGGCGCTCCTGTACCGTTCACATGGCCTGCAGTCCAAGCTGCGTCCCGACGCTGCGCAGGCATGATGGCTGTCGAGGCGCAGTGCCGGGTCTGCGGGCAGGCGTCGACCAGCGCGCGCTGCTTTGATGCCAGGGAGATGATGGTCGGCCTGCGCACCGTGCATCGCTACTTCCAGTGCGATACCTGCGGCTGTCTGCAGATCGTCGACATGCCGCCCGACATGGCCAGCTATTACGGTGCCGACTATTACTCGATGGGCGCGCCCGAGGAAGTCGGTTTCAAGGCCTTCCTGCTCGGCCTGCGCAACCGGCACGCCGCGCTGCAGCAGGGTCTGTTGGGCGGCTGGCTGTTGAGGCTCAAGCCGACCACCGAGTTCGACTTTCTGCAGCCCCTGCGCGCACATCTGAACGAGCATTCCCGGCTCCTCGATGTCGGTTGCGGCTCGGGCCACTTGTTGCGCCGATTGCAAACCGCGGGCTTCGACCGCTTGCTGGGCGTCGACCCCTTCATCGACGCCGATGTCTCGCTCAACGGTCGCCGGCTGGTGGTCAAGGACATGCTTAAGGAGGTGGCCGGGCCCTTCGAGCTGATCATGTTCAACCACTCACTCGAGCACATGCCGGAGCAATTGGATGCGATGCGAAGCGCCTTCGACCTGCTGGTGCCGGGCGGCCATTGCCTGGTGCGCGTGCCGCTGGTGACCTCGCAGGCCTGGGACCGGTACGGCGTGAACTGGGTCCAGCTCGACGCGCCACGGCACTTCTATCTGCACTCGAACACCAGCCTGCGGCAGCTTGGGGAGCAAGCGGGTTTTCGTTGCGTCGCCGAACGCTACGACTCCACGGCGCTGCAGTTCTGGGGCAGCGAGCAGTACGCCATGGACATTCCGCTGCGCGACCCGCGCTCGTTCGCCGAAGACCCAGGGGCTGGACTTTTCACGGTTCAACAGATCGCCGAGTTCGAAGCCGAGGCCGTCCGGTTGAACACCGCTGGCCGTGGCGACCAGGCTGGCTTCTATTTTCAGAAGCCTGCCACTGTGTGAACCGATGATCCGCAAACGGTGCGGCGCTGCGCGATTCCCGGAGCCATCCCGAGCGCGGGAGCGCGAGGTGTATTGACAGCATGATGGCCAGCAGGTCCCGCAGCGCAGCGCTGCAATGCAACTTTGAGGCTTCCCTTCTACATGTCCGCTCCCACCCATCCCTTGCATCAGCCGCAACGTGTGCGTAAGGCAGCAACCAGCAAGGCCGCCAAGGCTTTCCCGCCTAGCTTTGCGCGTGGCACCGGTCTGGCCGCATGCCTGTCGGAGCCGCGATGAGTCTCGCCATCGACGACCCGGCTACGGTCGAACGCTATCGCGTGGTCTACGGTCTGGGCCAGGAGATCGGCGCCGACCACGTCCGGCGCCACGAGGCGCTCGAGCGCCAGCTGACTCAGGAACTGTTGGCGTCGACGCCTGACAACCGCTGGACCGTCTTCGAGTCGGCGTACACGAAGCTGTTCACCGAACTTCCCTGGCTCAACCCGCCAGTCAGCGCCGATGCCCTGGCGCCCGACGCGCGCATCCTGTCGTGGCGCCACCTCGTGCCGGCGGGCGCCAAGGTCTACGAGATCGGCAGCGGCAGGGCGCGATTGCTGCACTACCTTCGCTCGATCGGTTGCGACTGCGTCGCAACCGAGATCACCCGCGAACGTGGCGAGCGCCACGCGAGTGCGGGCGACGGCCTGACCTGGCGCAACAGCGACGGTATCCACCTGACGCGATTCGAGCCCAGCGGCGGCTACGACTGCGTCATCTCGACCCAGGTCCTCGAGCACATGCACCCCGATGACCTGCTGACCCATCTGTCCGAGGCGCGGCAGCTGCTGAAACCCGGTGGCCGCTACCTGTTCGACACACCGCACCGTTCTGCCGGCCCGGCTGATCTGTCGATGGTGTTCGCGCTGGACAGCGCCCGCTACATGCACCTGCGCGAGTACAACTGGGTTGAACTGCGCGTCCTGTTGCGCCAGGCCGGCTACTCGCGCATTGAGGCCGTGGCCCACCTGCCCGGACTGGCGGCTCGCGGGGCCATCGCCACTTCCGGGATGTACCTGCAGTACATGATGGTCTGGGACCGGCTGGAGTTGCTGCTCGGCCTGAGCAACAGCGCACGCCGTCGCCTGCGCAAGCTGCTTCGCGCGGCTCTGGTGCCCAGCAACGTGTGGCTGAGCGCGACGCGCTAAAGCTCTTTGGCGTCCTCCCCCATGCTTGGACAGACGCAGCAATCAGCGCTCGCGCGACGCGCCGCCGTGCAGCCCGCCGCGGCGAACAGCCCGCTGCCGCGAGTCGGCATCGTGCTGTTGAACTTCAACAACTGGGGCGACACGATCGAGTGCCTGGAGAGCCTGTTGCACCTGGACTATCCGGACTTCGAGGTCCTGGTCTGCGACAACGACTCGCGCGACGGCTCGGTCGAGCACATCGCTGCCTGGGCGCGCGGCGATCTCTGCCCGGTGCTGCGTCATGGCCGTGTCCCGAACCAGCGCGTCGCGTCGTGGCCGGCAGCGCTGCCTTGCCGCGTGGTAGCGCCAGGCGCGCCGGCGTCGCGCGCGGCGTCAGACGCCGAAAGGTTCTTCATACTGCCTACGGGTCACAACGGTGGCTTCTCCTTCGGCAACAACGTCGGCGTTCGCTTCACACTGCTGAATCCTGCTGTGTCGCTGGTCTGGCTGCTGAACAACGACACGGTGGTCGATCCGGGTGCGCTGTTGGCGCTGGTGCGCCGGATGCTGGCCGACCCGGGTATCGGGATCTGCGGTTCAACGCTGCTCGACTACACGTCGCCCTGCAACGTGCAGGCGCTGGGCGGCGCACGCTTCAACCGCTGGCGGGGTGATGCCAGCGTGATCTTTCCGGCCGACTACCCCGGGCTGACCGAGGCGGCGCTTGCGGAGCGTGTCGAACGGGACATGGACTTTGTCGTCGGCGCGTCGATGCTGGTCTCGCGCGCCTTTCTGGACCGCATCGGTCTGCTGTCCGAGCAGTACTTTCTGTACTTCGAAGAGCCCGATTGGGCGCGTCGTGCACAAGGCCAGTTCCGGCTGGGATACTGCGCCGACAGCGTGGTCTACCACCGGTTGGGGTCGACCACCGGCGACGCCGCGCGGGGCTTCTTCGGCACTTACCATATGTTTCGAAGCCGCGTCATTTTCGTCGCCCAGTTCGACCCATGGGCCTTGCCGACGATGTACCTGCTGTGCTCGCTTGACGTCGCCAAAGCGCTGTTGCAGCGCCGCTTCGCCCGCGCCCACGGCATCGTCGCCGGGCTGTCCAGCGTAGGCTTGCGAGAACTCCTCGCGCTGGCGCGATCGCGCCCACACGGGCCGGATCGCGTAGCGCCCGACGGCGCACATGGTTGACCCGAGACCGACCAGCACATGAGAGGCGGATCGATGAGGGCAACGACATGACACCGGGCCAGTTGCTGGAAGGCGCGACACCCGTGCAGCGACAGGCGCCGCCCGCGCCGCGAATATGCATGCTGGCGCTTCACTTCGCCGAGTACACGTCCAAGCTGGTGCGGGCGCTGTCCGCGCATGGCCCGGTCCTGGTCGTGATCTATGCGGACACCGCAGTCATGGATTTCGGAGAAGACTACGCCCCGGCCTTCGCCGCTGAGGGCGTGACCCTGGTCGCGCTGCCCAAGCCGCGCGGCGTCGCAGACGTGCTGCGCAACACCCGGCGCATCGTGCGCGCGGTGAAGGATTTCCAGCCGACGGTTATCCATGTGCAGGAAGCCTTGCGCGACGAGTTGCCGCTGTCGCTGCCCTTTCTGCCCGCTGTGCCGTTGGTGCTGACCATCCACGACCCAGAACCTCACTCGGGACAGGAAGCGCGCAGCTTCCGCTTCTCGCGGATGCGGGTGTACCGCTGGCTGGTTCGCAAGCGCGCCGACGAAGCCGTCGTCCATGGTCAAGTCCTGGTCGGCATCGTCGAGCAGCACTGGCCGCATCTGGCCGGTCATGTCCATGTGCTCGCGAACGGGCCCCATGGCGAAATGCCGGCGGAGGCCGAGCAGCGGGCACCGGACAGCGGTCAACTGCTGTTCTTCGGACGCGTCTACGAGTACAAGGGCCTCGGTCATTTCGTGCGCCTCGTCAAGTCGCTGCATCGGGCCGGCGTCCGGATGACCGGCGTGGTTGCGGGCAAGGGCCCGGACCTGGCGCCTTACCGCGACGAGATGGTCGCCGCCGGCTGCTTCGACGTCCGCGACGGCCACATTCCCGTGTCAGAGGTCGACGCGCTGTTCCGCAGTTGCAGGGTGGTGGTGCTGCCGTATACCGACGCCACCCAAAGCGGTGTCGCCTCGCTGGCCCTGGGCTACTGCAAGCCGGTGGTCGCGCATGCCGTGGGCGCTATCCCTGAGCTGGTACGCGATGGCGTCAATGGCTTTCTGGTGGAGGCCGGGGACGCAGCGGGGCTCCAGGCGGCGGTGACCCGGGTGTTGAACGACGACGCCCTGTACCTGCACCTGTCCGCCGGGGCCAAGCAGCTCCGCGACGGCGAACTGTCTTGGCGGGTCGTCGCCGAGGGCTGCATGGAGATCTACCGCGGCGCCGTCGAACGCCGGCGGGATTTTGGTCTCTAGCGGCGCATGCTCAGCTCGGCTTGAAGATGAAATTGTTGATGTAGTTCTTGTCGCTGACATTGGCCAGGAACGGCTTCTGGTCCTTCTCGTACGAGAACGTCGCAAGGTCGACCAGGCGCGCGTCCTTGTAGAAGAACCCGTGGTAACCCAGGTCGACGATATGGCGGAGGACCTCGTCGATCGGGCGCTGGATGTGCCGCTGCTCGATTTCGATCAACAGGATGGGATGCGTGCGCTGGATCGTCTGTGTTGCACCGACCAGGACCTCGCTTTCGTAGCCTTCGACATCGATCTTGATGAACGAAACATCGTCGAAGCGGTACTCGTCCAGGGTCTTGAGCGCCACTTCCACCCGCGCTGCGTCGTAACCGAAATCGACAAAACTCGGTGACTGGCCGAAATCCTCGCCGCGCGGCACATGGATCTGCAGCGAACCCGCCCGGTCTGATAGCGCGACGTTGTGCAGGGTGACATTGCGCTGCGGGTGTACGGAAAGCATTCTGAAGTACTCGGGCACCGGCTCGAAAGCCTCAACCTTGGCGAAAAGTTTCGACAGCGCATAGGTGTAGAAGCCGCTGTTGGCACCGACGTCGATGGCACGTTTCCCGGTGCCGGTCAACTCGGGTAGTAGCGCCATTTCAGGCTCCAGCCCACGCTGGAACTTGTGTTTGTAGTACGACAGCGGCAGGTGATAGCGCTGGGGGATGATCTTCTTCAGGGTCGACCGCATCATCATTTCAATGGCTCCTTCGGGCCTTCCGGCCACGGCAATTTCGCAAACTTCAAGCATTCGGTTCGTCCGGCATGTTGATGTCCCGGGAAGCGGCTTGCCGCGCAGCCACGGCTGTCCAATCGCGGTGGCCATCGTGAGCCCGGATAAGGTTGAGGTGTGACCCACCAACCTATGTCCAAAGCAAGTCACGATGGCCAGCGCAACTATCGCACTGGCCGAACTCGCCGAGAAGGGAGCCGATCTCGACGTCCTGAGCCAGATGGTGCAGTTCATGGCCCAGCGCCGCAAGCAACCCGATGTCGAGGGGCGGGGCCGGTCTGCGCTGCGGTATGGTCGCGCCGGGGGTGCGGTAGGTCACGCTACAGCTTCGGGCGCGACTGGCCGGGTTGCCGCCGAAGCTTCGGTGTCACACGGATCCGTTAACAATGGTGCAGCGCGTAGCAACGGCTAGCGGTCGAGGCCCTGATTGTTTGCCGCGCTCCGCTGACCGCGGCTTGGCTTTTGCATAGGGTTCCCGTGCGTCGGGGGCTCTCGAGGCCGATTGCCTAGCCGACTGTTGGGTTCCGGCTCGACACATCAATTTCCTGAGAGGATCGTTTTCATGGCCGCGGCTTCTGAATGTGTGTTGGTGACCGGGGGCGCCGGCATGATCGGCTCCAACCTGGTGCGGCGCCTGCTCGCGGACGGCTTTCGCGTCAAGGTGGTCGACAACCTGTGGCGCGGCAAGCTCGAGTACCTGCAGGACGAATCCGGTGCCAGCGTCATCGATCTGGCACGCGACTTCCATCACCTCGACCTCGCCGTCCCCGGCGTGCTGAGCCCGCTGCTGGCCGATGTGGACTACGTCGTTCATCTGGCCGACATCGTCGCCGGCATCGGCTACGTCTTCAACAACCAGGGCTCGATCTTCCGCCAGAACATCCTGATCAATTCGAACGTCGTCGACGCCGTGCGCCACGCCAAGCTCAAGGGCTACCTCTACGTCGGCACGGCCTGTAGCTTCCCGCTGCAGCTGCAGACCGGCGTCGACGCTGCGCCGCTGAAGGAAGAAGACCAGTACCCAGCCAACCCCGAGTCGGCCTACGGCTGGAGCAAGCTGATGGGCGAGTACGAGGCCTTCCTGTGTGAGAAGGAGACCGGCACCCCGACCTGCGTGCTCTCGCTGCACAACGTCTACGGCGTGCCCAGCGACTACGCCGAAGGCCGAAGCCAGGTCATTCCGTCGCTGATCCGCAAGGCCATCGAGGCGCCGCAGAAGGAGTTCGTCGTCTGGGGCAGCGGCGACCAGGGCCGCGCCTTCGTGCACGTCAACGACATCGTCGACGCCATCACCCGCGGCCTGCGCAAGGGCCTGGGCCAGGGCCTGATCCAGATCGGGCCCGACCAGTGCACCTCGATCCGCCAAGTGGCGGAGATGGTCGTGCGCATTTCGGGCAAGCCGATCCAGATCCGCTATGACACCACCAAGCCCGAGGGCGACCGCGGCCGCTGCGCCGACTTCAGCAAGGCGCGCCGCGTGCTGGGCTGGGAGCCGACGGTGCGGCTTCATGACGGGCTGGACGAGCTGTACCGTTGGATCGAGCGCCGCATGGCCAAGGACGCGCGCGCGTGAGCGTCGCCGCGCCCGCCGAGCCCACCGCAACCGCGTCTACCGCGGCCGTGCGTTCGCGCGGCCTGTGCAACTTCCTGGGCATCGGCCTGGACGCGGTGACCTACGCCGAGGTCTTCGATCTGGTCGATTCCTGGCGTGCCGACAAGAACGGCCGTTCACACCACATCGCCTGCATCAATGCCTTCTGCGTCACGCTGGCGCAGGGCGACGCGCGCTTGCGGCGCATCTACAGCGGCGCCGACATCGCCGGGCCCGACGGCATGCCCTTCGTGCGCTGGATCCGCCGTTTCGGCGGCCAGCCCTGCGACCGCATTGCCGCACCCGACACGATCCTGGCGCTGGCCGAGGAGGCCAAGCAGCGCGGCTTCACCTTCTACCTGTACGGCGGCGACCCCGAAATGGCCGCCGGCATGAAGCGCTTTCTCGAGCAGCGCTGCCCGCACATCCGCATCGTCGGCCACCGCTCGCCGCCGTTCCGCCCGCTGACGCCCGAGGAAGACGCCGAGATCTGCCGTGAGATCAACGCGCTGCAGCCCGACATCGTCTGCGTCGGCCTGGGCACGCCCAAGCAGGACTACTGGATCGAAGACCACCTGTACAAGATCCGCGGTGCGGTGCTGATCGCCAGCGGCGCGACGTTCGACTTCTTCGGCGGCCGGGTGTCGTTCGCGCCGGAGTGGGTCCGCAACTCGGGTTTCGAATGGCTGTACCGGCTGTTCGGCAAAGACTTCAAGCGGCTGTGGCGCCGCTACATCCTCTACAACGCCAAGTTCTGCGCGCTGTTCCTGTTGCAGTTGTTGCGCGTCCGCCCGGTTCCCGCCCAGCGCTGGGTGCGCGAGTAGGACGTGCCCGCGCCCGTGCATCCAAGGCGCTCGCCTGCAGACCCGATGAACATCCTGATCACATCGCCCAGCCTGGACATGCGGCGCAACGTCAACGGCATCTCGGCCGTGGTGGCAGGAATCATGGCGAACTCGACGCAGCGCTACTTCCCGTATCGCCTGGGGCGCCACGACGACCAGCGTGGCGGCGTCGGCTGGGTCTTCGGCCTGCTGGGCCAGCTGCTGGGCTTCATGCCCTTCGCGCTGCGCCATCGCATCGACCTGGTGCACCAGAACTTGCCGTTCGACGCCAAGGGCATCCTGCGCGAGTCGGTGGTGACGACGATGGCGCGCCTGCTCGGTATGCCGGTGCTGCTGCACGTCCATGGCGGCGCCTTCCTGATGGCCGGCTGCCCGAACCCTTGGTTGCGTTGGCTGGCCAGCCACATGCTGCAACGCAGCCAGGTGGTGGTGGTGCTGAGTGAGCTCGAGCGTGAGGCGCTGGTGCGCCAGTTCCCCGGGATCAACGCCCAGGTGCTGAGCAACGCCGTAGCCGTCCCCGCCGTGGCGCGCGAACCGGGGCCCGCCGGCACACGGCGGCGCACCGTGCTGTTCCTTGGCCGGCTGCACGAGAGCAAGGGCCTGCACGACCTGCTGGCGGCGGTCCGCCTGCTATACCCGCGCCGGCCTTTCAGGTTGGTCGTCTGCGGCGCCGGGCCGCTGCAGCAGACGCTGGTCGACGGCTGCAGCGCCGTGATGGGCGCCGACTTCGAGTTTCGAGGCGTGGTCGCTGGCGAAGACAAGGCACGCGCCATCGCGGATGCCGACATCTTCGTGCTGCCATCGCGTTACGGCGAAGGCCTGCCGATGGCGCTGCTCGAGGCGATGGCCGCCGGCTTGGTGCCGGTGGTCACCGACGACGCCTCGATGAAAGTGGTGGTGCAGCCGGGCGTGAACGGTGTCCGCGTCGCCAAGTGCGACCCCGCCGACTTGGCCACGAAGCTGGAGGCGCTGCTCGGCGACGACGCGCTAATGACCCGGCTGGCCCTGCAGGCGACCGAGACGGTGCGCGCCGGTTACGGCATCGGGCCGTACATGGCGCGGCTGGACAGTCTGTACCTCGACTGTTTGCCGAGACACTCGACGGTGCCCCATGCCTGAGGCGTCAAAGAAGTTAGCGTCATGCTGCGATTCGCATGTCCACTCCGCTGGCAGCCCGGCTCCTACCTAATCCTGCAATCCGTCGACCAGTAGACCCCCAAGATGCACCCTTCCGTTCACTCATGCGCTTTGTCCTACCTCGTCACCACTGTCTTCGATTCGGTGCCGACGCGTCGGCCGCCAACAGGGCTCCCCCATGACTGCCACTGCTGCTGATCCGATCCTCGACGATCCGCGTACTGCGGCGATCGCCGACGCCCTGGCCGATCGGGGTGTGGCGAAAGGCTCGCGCATCATCGTGATCGGATGTGGTTCGGGTCAGGAGGCGGCGGTGCTTGCCGACCGGCTCGGTGCTGAGGTGGTTGGCATCGACATCGTCGACAACTTCAACCCAGCGGCGGCGCGCTTTGCCACTTTGGTTCACGGCGATGCCACGGCGCTTTCGTTCCCCAGCGAGAGCTTCGACTGGGTGTACTCGTATCACGCCATCGAGCACATTCCCGACTACCACGCGGCACTGTCAGAAATGCGTCGAGTCCTGAAACCGGGTGGCCGGTACTACATCGGCACTCCGAACCGACATCGGCTCGTGGGTTACATCGGCGGTCGGACGACCTGGTCCGAAAAGCTTCGTTGGAATGCGACCGACCTGCGAGCGCGGCTCTCGGGTCGGTTCCGGAACGAACTGGGTGCCCATGCTGGCTACACCAAGACCGAGTTTCAAGGACACCTTGGAAAGCACTTCTCGACCGTCGAGAATGTGACCAACGATTACTACCTCAGAGCGTATTCCCGTCACCGTACGGCGGTGGGCGGCATTGCTGCGGTGGGACTCGGGACCTTGCTTTTCCCATGCATCTACTTCACGGGGTCACGCTGAGATGGCCCCCGCGAATGCCTCGAGGGTCGCACCATGGCCAGCATGACCAAGAACTTCATCGCGCGGGTCAGATCTCAGGCGGCATCGGCCCGTTCGAAATGGTTCCGCGACTATGTGCGCGCGATGCCGCGCCCTCTGCGCATCATCGACCTGGGCGGCTCCGTCGAAATGTGGCAACGCTGGGGAGCGGTGCCCGAAGATGGACTTGACATCACCCTGCTCAACCACCACGCGCTGGATACGAGCCATCGCGATGAGCCGGTAGTGTTCGATTTCCTCCGCAAGGAAACGTGTGACGCACTCAAACTGACGCCACAGGATCTCGCCGCCTACGATCTGATTTTCTCGAACTCGATGCTTGAGCACTTGCCCACCCGCGATGCGCAGCGCAAGCTCGCGAACATCATCGTGAACTCCGGACGACCTTACTTCGTCCAGGTTCCGAACAAGAACAGCCCCGTCGACCCGCATTTTCCGCATCCGGCGGTGCCATTTTTCGCCATCTATCCCCGGGCACTTCAGGCGCGGCTTTATGCGGTTTCTGCCCTCGGCAGCAGGTGCCGCGCCAGTTCCACTCAGGCAGCGCTCGACGAGTTGGCCTTTTACAACCCGCTGGGGGCGTCGGACATGAGGAAGCTTTTCCCGAATGCGGATCTCGGCATTCAATGGACCTCGGCACTGCCGATGTCGATCATCGTGCGTAGGTCAATCGCCTGACCTGCGGCGTCTTGGCGAGCCTTGAACGGCCGACAACGCGCTAGATGGGGCAGGCGCCCAGGGCCTGCAAGGGTTCACGAGTTATTGAAACCGGTGTTGCAGTTTGAAAACACCAAACTGACTTTGACGAGTCCAAGATGATCAGGTATCAACTCGCTGCGCTCGCACTGAAGGCCTTCTCGGTCAACGATCTGACCAAGAGCCTATACCGCAGGATCGGTAATTCTCTGGGCACAGAACGAAAGCTGAGCGAACCTTTCCTTTGTGGGCAGATGGAGCGCGGGGATCTGCTACTCAGGTTGACGAAGCAGTACGGCGCCGTTGGCGAAGGTTCAAGAGTTTTCGAACTCGGCACCGGGTGGATGAACTGGTATTCCGTGTACCTGAGATTGTTCGAACAAGCCGAGTTCGTCACCTACGACCTCTGGGACAACCGGCAGTTTCCCGCCCTGCAAGGCGCCTTGAAGAAACTGGAGCCGCGGCTGCAGTCCGCAGCCTTGGGCGCGGACGCTCAAGTGCTGGCAAACATCGACGCCATGCTGGGCTGCGTGTCATTCGAAGAACTCTATCGACGGTTCGGGCTGACCTATGTCGTCGAGCCCAGCGGCAGCTTGGCGAGCTTTGCGGATGCGTCCTTCGACATGGTGATGAGTTTCCATGTCATGGAGCATGTCCACGCGAACGCCGTTCCGGCATTGTGCAAGGGGCTCGACAGAATTCTGAAGCCGGGCGGGTACATGATCCACCAAATCGGCATCGACGACCACCTCGCGCATTACGACGCTGCGGCCTCGCAGAAGCAGTACATCCAGTACTCTGACCAGGAGTGGAATCTGCGCTTCGAGAGCGGTATCGGCTACGTCAACCGATTACAGGCTTCTGAGTGGCGCACGGCATTCGAGGCCACCGGGCTCGAGCTGTGCGAAGAGATCAGGGGCAGCGTTTCGATTGGTCGCCTGCGCGTGGATCCGCGATTCTCGAAGTTCTCCAAAGAAGACTTGGAGTGCACGATCCAGACACTGGTCTACAGGAAGCAGTGACCGGCGTGGTGGCTGAACCCGGCAACCTGCGGTGGGGCACGACGGCATCAGCAACCGCAACGCCGTAGTCGCGCGCGCCAGCAGAAGCGATGACCGCTTCTTCGCCGGCTCTGATCGAAGCAGGCCTCAGGCGCCGCGGTCCTCAAGCCCCCATGAACCCCAATGCCCCGCCTGAGAAATTCCCCAGATTCGGCAGCACCATCGCTTGTTCGGTGGCTGAAAGCCCCATCCAGCGCGCCAGCCCGGCGGCGTATTCCGTGACCGA